>BNJT01001059.1_pt1 | contig 147483 bp, 238 predicted proteins | sample 8540491 | NCBI WGS metagenome assembly BNJT01 (sample SAMD00202455, study PRJDB9452) | human saliva metagenome | host: Homo sapiens
AAACATGACAGACTTATTTTTTTATTATTGATACCAATAGGTGTCATTCTACTGAGTTTAGGGATTAAGCATACCATTCGTTTTGCTAAAACTGAAATCATCTACGAACTGCCTTTTCTTGAAAAAGAGGGTGTTTTTACCCTCTCCCATGAGGGAAATTATGGGTTATGGCTTAGTGGACAACAGTTTAGGAAGGCACCACTGGGCGAATTTGGTCTTAGTCTTATCAATCAAGAAACCAAGCAGAGGATTCCTTTGTCAGCAAGCCTTATGCGTACGACGGTAACTGGGGTTAAGATGGCAAGAATGAAGCTTTATTCATTTTGGGCAGAGGCAGGTACCTATAGTATTTCCTTGACGGGTGAAAGTGGCTTGAGAGATAGAATAGAAGGCACTATTGCCAATACAATAATTAAGCAGCCTGTAGATTATAGTTTATTCTCGATTCAAGTGCGTGAGGATAGCCCTAGCTACCTAATGATAGGCGGTATCTTGGCGATAATATTAGGATCCGCCATGATTGGTTTGGGGAGTATCCTGCCCTTTGTTTTATAAGCTAGAACAGTAATTTAAGAGCTATCAGCGATATCATAATTATATTAATAGTATAAAAAAAATGACGTCTATTGCTTAGTGATTTTTACCAAGTAATAGACGTCATTTTAAGATAGAAGAATAAGGGGGCTAAGAAGAAAAATGACATTTTATATTGCAGAAGAAGGCAAAGTGATAAATATTGGTTACGAAAACATAACAATTGCCTATTATGGCAGTGAGATAGACTTAACCTATGAAACAGAACCGCCACATGGTGATGGGATTTTTTTCTGCAAGACTACCATTATTGGACAAGATACTTCCTTTTTTTGGCTTTATGGTAGGAATTTGGTCTTTTTAGATGCCTATTATTTACTGGCAGAAATGGTTGAAAAAGGTACTTGGTCTCCGATTACAAGTGTGCTGATTAACATTCATACGGGAGAATATGCCAATTTAGGTCATTGGTATAATCATATCATTATAAAAACAGTAGGGGTTGAATTACAAAATGATGACGATGGAAAAAAACTTTGATATTGAAAAAAATGTTAATAATTTGACGTGGCTATAGGGGGTGCTAGAGCGCTATTGTAACTTATATTACCTTGAAAAAGAGGATTATATTCGTTTATAATTCAGACTCCAATATGATTACGCTGGTAATATATTCACAAGGCAGTAGTATATGAGCTTTACTTTGATACATACAAACGTTACTGGGATTCTAATTTCTATCTTTTTGTCAAGGAAAAGGGGAGGATTAGTGTTGGTAAGGATACAAGTATAGCAGTGTCATTTTATGTTGGTAGTAGAAAAAAAGCATTGAGAGACTGATGGGTTTAAGATGCTAATCTTAATTTTTTAAGGAGAGAGATGATGAAGCGTAAAGGTTTATTTGCCAAAGCATTGGCAGTGATAATTATGTTAAACCTTATTCCACAAAAGTATTGTTCCTGCTTATGCAGAAATGATGGCAGATGATGTTGCCATGGTTAGCGAGGCAGGAGGGGATGGTACAAATGTTTCAACTGAGGCTTTCTCCCCAGGGGGAACTGACACAACGATAGAAACGACCGTTGAGCCTGCTACAGTAGAGACAAATGAAGCAGTTGTGACCAATACAGAGCAAGTCACACCTACAGATAATATAGGTGTAGCTCAGGCTAGCCCTAGTGTAGCTGTCACTGATACACAGCAAGGTGTGGTAGCTGCTCCTGCTAATGGTATGGATACAGCTGTACCTAATCAAAATGAAGGCACTGATCGTTCATTAGATGCTGGGTTGACTGCTGAGGGTGCTGCTTCTGTTACCAAGATAGAAGATGAAGCAACACAAACAGAAAACCAAGAGGCTGTAACACCAGCCTATTCTTATACTTATACTGCGCCTGATGGTATAGTGGCGATTAAGATTGATGCACCAGAAGGTGCTTTTCCAGAAGGGGTACAGGTCAATATCGAGAAGGTAGCCTCTGAAAAGATTGTTGATGCGATTAAGAATGCTTCGGCAGTTGAAGACCTTAGTGCTGCTGATGTGATTGCTTATGACTTTTGACTTTTACAAAGATGATGAGCATCATATCGAACCTAAAAAAAGAAATTTCAGTGACCTTCCAAAAATGTGGCCATCGGAGAAGACAAAACAGTCTCTGCTTTCCACCTTGAAAATGAAGCTGCTCAAGCTGAAGCGGTCACTGTGACCAATGTCGATGATGCTACTGGTGCAGTTCAAGTGCAGGCTGCTGAATTTTCTATTTACGCCATTGTTAGTACACCGGCAGCGACTACAGATGGCAAAATCTGGATAGATAATGATACATCAACAACCTATAACACCATCAATGATGCAGTCAATGCTGCTAGCAATGGTGCAACCATTCACATTCAAGGGAAATTTGGTGAAAATGGCACAGCAGTGACAGGTGCTGAAATTACTAAAAATATCACCTTGGACATTGCTGGCGATACTACTATGGTTGGTAATAACAACATCGATGGGATTACGCTTGCAAGTGGTAGTAAGCTCCGTGCGAGTAATGGCAGCACTCTCACGATGAGTGAATTTAGAACAGCACTCACCGTTGCAAGCGGTGCTGAGATCAACGATGGGACATATTTTTTTACCAACAATAAATCAACGACTCGTGGTATCAATATCCAAGGGAGTGTCAAAGGTAGCACTGGACGTGACAGTGTCATCATCAAAGCCAATGACAAGGCTGAAACCAACTTCTATTCTGGCAATGCTACTTTTCGAAAAATGCAACGATTGAAGTCACTTCCCAAACATGGACTTGGAAAGATGCTAGTCCATTAAATCTTAGAAATGTTTCTATGATCCTTTCTGGCTTTGGACAGGGTTACTACGTACAGGGTGGATCGATTATTGATTCTTTCCTTGAAATGAAAGACCCTGGTCTAAGATGGGGCTTTATTCGTTATGGTTCAACAGGGATTGCCTTCCAAGGCAATGGCGCTGTGATTAGTGGCTCGACCATCCAGTTGGATTATGGTTCAAATGCTGGGCTTTCTATCGGTCTTAGCAATGCAGCAACTGCAATGACCATTGAAAATTCTACCCTGGATTTTTAGAAATGGTGGTACAGGTGGATTTAATGTTAACACTGGTGACATCACATTAAGCAATACGACTATCAAAGGTGATGGTGGAAATAATGGTGCGTTATATGGCGCTCAAAATAATGGTAAGATCACAATCACAAACAATAGTTTAGTTGAGACCCCTGGCACAAGAAATGCAGACAATGGTCTTGGACAAAGACCAGACAACTATGTTGTTGTGGGTGGTTCTTTCCTTATCAAGCATGCAGAAGATTATCAGAGTGGTGCGGCGATTCCAACCAATGGTACGGCAAATGGAAATGAAAAAAATTGGACTATGTTACTTTGGCTGATCCATCATTGACTCAAGTGACAGTTTTTAAATAGTCTAGGCAACACTTATACCTATACGGTTGCAAATGCTTCTAGTGATGGTAAAAAAACACATCTTTGCACCGACTAATAAAGTAGTCTTTGATGTTAATTCTGCTACAGGTGCCTTTGCAGATGGGACAAATACCACAAAGAGCAGAAAGACTGTTCGTGGTAATACGTTGGATTTACTTGAAGGCAATGGCATTCCAGCAGATCCAACCAATACAAATACAGGCTTGACTTTTGTTGGCTGGTACTATACTGATGCAAGTGGCGCAGAACAACCCTTTACTTTAGGCACTCTTGTTACAGCCGATATGACGGTTAAAGCAAAATGGAATACTCAGCAGACCATCACTCATACTGGTACACTTGAAGGTGACCTCCTCATAGGAGGAGACACTGAACACACTGCAGTGAAAGATGTCAATGCAGGTGATGTCCTTGAGTTTACGAGTCGATTTAATCTTCGTCCGTTTAAAGACCAAATTCAGACAACGAGTACTCAGCTTGGTGGTGCACCAAATGCGATTCCTACTGAAAATATCCAAAGTAAATTTAAAACGGTTTTGATTTTCCCTAGTGGTTTAACTTTGCCAAATACAGTAACGGCAACTTTGACCAACAATGATCTTTTTGAAATTACCAATACTGAAAAAACTGGCAATCAAGTGACAGTGACGATGGCTTTGAAAAAAAATTATGCAAACTTTGCTGATCTTTTAACTGACGTCACTGCATTACCAGATAGTCTTGAGATTGCAGTACCTAATGTTAGCGTTTCTAATACAGTAGCAGATATGGCACAATTGACGACCAAGGGTACTGTGACAGGTACCTTTAGTGGCAAAGTGACCACGGCAACGGGTGATCGTCAGCTTTATGATATGCAGTGGACAGCTGTTCAAACGCCAAATGGTAAGGATGCCATTCAAGATGCATCTGATGATACAACGATTCAATACACTATCAAGGTAGCAAATCGTACAGTATTGGCAAGTGAGGAAACTATCTATGGCGACCTTTTGATTGGAGAAGATACAGGTCATGACGACGGTTACAGGGTTTATCCAGAGGATGTGCTAACCTTCACAGGTAGACTTTATATTTCTCCAATTAAAGATAAAATTAATGCTTTAAGGGCAAGATATACTGGTGACATCACTCAGATTACGACTGAGGATATTGCAAGCCAATTTGTTGCTACCCTAAATGTGGGAAATGGGCTAACGATTGATGATAATGTGACAGCGACTTTGACTGATAATGATGTGTTTAAAATTGATAGCACAGTTAAAAATGGCAATATTGTCACTGTGACCATGTCACTCAAGAAAAAAATTATGCAAACTTCGATGCATTATATAATGATGTTAACGCTGTACCAGATATTTTAAATATGAATATAGGTGGTGTCATTGTAGATGCTTCGGTTACGCCTGGTAGATTTTATAACGTTGTAGGCACTGTTGATGGTACCTTTACAGGGAAAGCGACAGCACCATCAGGAAAGTCTGAACTTTATAATTTTAAATGGAAGGCAATACAACTTCCAGAAGGCAAAAGCTTTATCCAAAATATTGATGATGAAGTTTCAATTGAGTATCCAGTATACACTGTTGAAAGACCAACAGTAATCAGTTCCAATGAAAACTTGTATGGCGATATTCTAATCGGAGAAGATACTGAGCATACAGCTTTACATGATGTCAATGTTGGTGATAGTTTTACCTACACTGGTAGACTCTATATTGCGCCAATTAAAGATAAGATTAATGGACTAAAAGCCACTTATTCTGGCGATGGTAGCCAAATTGTTACAGCAGATATTAAAAAGTAGCTTTACCACGACTTTGACCGTTCCAAATGGCTTTGACCTTACCTAATAGTGTCACAGCGACTTTGACAGACAATGATCTTTTTAAAATTGATAGCGTGGTCAAAAAAATGGTAATGATGTTAAAATCATCATGTCTTTAAAGAAAAATTATGGTAATTTTGCTGATCTTTTTAATGATGTGATTGCCGTACCAGACAGTTTGAATGTAGATATACCTGGTATTACAGTAGAAAATACAAATGCACATGGTACCCAGTTGACCGCAAAAGGTACAGTGACAGGTGCGTTTACAGGTAAAAGCAACTTCACCATTAGGAAAAGTTCAGCTCTATGATTTTTAAATGGACAGGGATTCAAATCCCAGATGGAAAAGACTTTATTCAACCTGCAAGTGATAATGATACCATTCAGTACACTGTCAAGGTTTTTAAATCAGACAGTATTAAATGCAACAGAGACTTTGTATGGTGACATCTTAATAGATGAAGATACTGAGCATACAGCCTTACACGATGTCAATATTGGTGATGTCTTAACTTATACAGGTAGGCTTTATGTTGCACCAATTAAAGATAAAATCAATGCCCTAAAAGCACGATATACAGGTGATACCAGTCAGATTGTCACAGAGAATATTAGCAGCACCTTTACGACATCTTTGATTATTCCAACTGGACTAATTATGCCAGATACCGCTACAGCTACCTTGACGAATAATGATTTATTTAAAATCACTAGCGTGGTCAAGTATGGTAATAGCATAAGAGTGACTATGGATCTAAAGAAAAACTATACAAATTTCTCTGATTTATATAATGATGTGATGTCTGTACCAGATACTTTAGATGTTGAGATTCCAAATATTACAGTTTCTGGATCAAATGTAGATGCTACAAGACTTACGGTTAAAGGTAGTGTTGATGGTACCTTCCTTGGCAGAGCGACAGCACCATCTGGAAGATCTGAAGTCTATGGTTTTAGATGGGTGGCAGAACAGCTCCCAGCAGGTAAGGACTTTATTCAACCTGCTACAGATAATCGCTCTATCCAATACACCGTCAAAGTCAATAAACCGACGACACTTAGAACGGAAGAAAATTTGTATGGTGATATTTTAATCGGAAATGAAACTGAACACTTTACGGTTTATCCAGTGACTGCAGGTAGTACACATGCTTATACAGGACGTTTGTTTGTGGAGCCTATTAAGCAAAAGATTACTGCTCTAAATGCACAGTATGGTGGCAATCCTGAGCAAATCTTAACTGAAAACATTGCTAGCACCTTTACAACCAAGCTAGCGATTCCAAGTGGACTAATCATGCCAAATACAGTCACTGCGAACTTGACAGCAAATCCATTGTTCCAAGTGAGTAATGTGACAAAAGTCTGGTCAAAAATATCATTGTGACAATGACTTTAAAGAAAAACTATACGAACTTTGCCGATCTTTTTAATGATGTCATCGCAGTACCAGATAGCCTAGATCTCACAATACCAAATCTCCAAGTCGATCCTACGACTGCTGTAGGGACGAGATTGACTGTTGTGGGTACAGTAAATGGCGTATTTACAGGAAAAGCAGTCAGCCCATCAGGTAGCAGTCAAATTTATGACTTTAAGTGGCAAGCTGTCCAGACAGATGATGGACGAGACTACATTCAGTCAAGCACTGATCATGATACAATTCAGTTTACTGTTGAGGTATTGCCAAAGATACCACTCGATCCAAATGATACAACAGGTGGCATCGAAATGATTAAGATCCATGTTCATAAAACATGGGTAGGCAATACAGGCAATGAAGCAATTGTTGAAATCTACAGGGATTCTGAGCTGATTAGAACAGCAACCCTCACTAGTGCAAACAATTGGAGACAGGTATTTGAATTCTTGCCAAAATTTGATTTTTGCAGGAAATGTCATCACTTACCAAGTCAAAGAACGTGATATTTATGGCTACCGATCTGAAATCAAAAGAAATGATGATGGTAGTTATGAAATCATCAATACTTGGACAGCTGGTGATAATGGCGGCGGCACCCCAGGTGGTAACAACAATAATGGCGGTGGCACCCCAGGTGGTAACAACAATAATGGCGGCGGTACCCCAGGTGGTAACAACAATAATGGTGGCGGCACCCCGGGTGGTAATGACAATAACGGCGGTGGTACCCCAGGTGATAATAACAATAATGGTGGTAAAACCAGTTCCAGGAAATGGTGACACTAAGCCAGTACCGGGGAATAACAATGGTGATAAGCCAGTACCAGGAAATGGCAATACAAAAACCAGTTCCAGGGAATACTACGCCAAGCACACCTACAACTGTTGAGAAAACCCCAGGTGTCAGTATAGGCAAAGATGTTCCAAAGACTGGAGATGAGTCTAATATGGAATTTGGCTCTCTGTCATGGCGCTTTCGATGTCGCTTATTGGAGTCAATATCATCTTGATGAGAAGACGTAAAAAAACATGATTAAATAGTATAAACAGATCAGCTGGTTTTGACTAATCCTCAAGCCAGCTGATCTTGATTATAGGGATAAAAACTATCGTGAAAGAAAGGGATTAATGAAAGTAGTTAATGAAATGAAAACAAAAAGAAATACTAAGACATGGGTATGGCGAAGTATCAATATAATTTTGGTGCTGGTGTTTCTCGTTTCTGCAGGTATGGTTACCAAAATGCTCATACAAGGCAAGATGGAAGATGACGCCTTTGCTGCCTTGGCAGAGAGTGTGGAGAGGACAACACCAAAGACCATACACAAGGCTGAAAAAGAGGAAAAATAAATCAGTTGATGCCAATTCCTACACCAAATACTACCTTCTGCATGAGCAGAATCCCAATTTTGTGGGCTGGCTAACTATGAATAATACTGCAGTGAACTATCCCGTGATGTATACACCGGATGAGCCGGAGTACTATTTACGGAGAGCATTTGATGGTTCTTATGCAGTGAGTGGTACGCCATTTATTGGTACAGGCGCTACCATTGATAGTGATTGTTTTATTATCTATGGTCATAATATGGATAATGGTACGATGTTTGGCACATTGGATCACTATCAAGATCCAACATTTTTTAAGGCAAATCCAAGATTTACTTTTACGACTTTGACAGAAAAACGCACTTATGAAGTGTTCGCTGCGGTATCTACTCAATTACTTTATGATCATGAGGAAGGTTTTCGCTACTATCAAAGCTGTGGAGATTTGACTGAAGAAAAATTTAATACCCTTATCACTTGGTTAAAAAAATCATGCTAGCTATGAATCAGGTATTATACCAAACTATGGTGAGCAGATTGTAATGCTCTCGACCTGCAGTTACCATACAGATAATGGACGTTTTATTGTTGCAGCACGTCTTGTGAATGAAGAAAAGTAAAGCTTCTATAAAATAAAAATGGATAAGGCACGGGAATTGTGCCTTATCCATTTTTTATTGTAGTGTCTGCTTTGATTTTGTGGTTTAGATGAGGCGATTACTAGCGTTAATTTACCCTATCATCAGTAATCCTCAGCACTCTTCTAAAAAAATCATAGCCACCATTGATAGAATCGCCTACTTTTTTTCACTGTTAGCTTCAAAATAGGGTGAAATGGGAAAATAGCCCCAAACCGTACCCAAGCCCCCACAGATATTGCGACCACCATCGCCACCTTTATACGAAAAGACGCCATTCTCATAGACAATCTCTCTGCAATACGGGTCATCGGCGATATGAAGTCCAAAAAAATTTTCTTGTTCTAAAGGATAGGCTTCATCATTTTCTATCCACTCCATATGCCTTAACTTCATAGAAAAAAATCGATATTGTTACCCCAAGGAAAAAAATACTACGACAGCCCTTGCCGGCTAAGTACGCCCACTCTCTTTTTCGTTGGTAGGAATAACCACTAGCCATGACTTCTTGTAAAAGTTTTGCAAAATTCGTTTCTTCATAACGTTTCCCAGACCAAGTTCCGTTTTCTTTTTTGTAAAGGCAAACAGTTTGGTGAATACTTAGCTCAAGCATGCCTTCTTTTTCGGCCTTTTTTTATCATTTTTTTGCAAGTCTTTATTTTTGTTTAAGCTTATCATTGGAAATACTTGTCCAACAAGTTTCACTATAGTCTTTTTGTACGAGGAGTGGAGGTATTAGACAAGTTTCTTCTTTACTAAAATGCTCATTAAGATAATTAGAAATTTGCGCTACAATTTCCTCATCGGCGAGGTTTTCTTTAATCTTTTCTGCAATAAAATCTTCGCTGTCACTGTCCTCTTCATCATCGATAAATACATAAGCCAGTTCTGCTAAATTTTCCTGATTAAAAATCTCATGTAAGGCTTGATTTTCAAAATTAATACCCAGTTTGACCCTATCTCCCGGAACAAAGACAAAGGCGATCCCCTCTTTTGAACGATACACTGCTGTATAGGTTGACTTTTCAAAAGCAGAAAACGTTTCAAAATACATCAATTCCAAATTATATCGCTCTGCAAGCGTATAGAGTAATTGCTTTTTATCATCAGTAGAAAGCAAGTCATATTGGGGATTGTATAAGTTTTCTATTGCAATAGGATTCATTAATGTTAGTCTCCTCTATATTTTCAGTGAATAGAGCAATCTAATTTACTATTAGGTAGAGTCATCTTATTTTCATCAATTCATGCCCATATATCATGCTGTGCCCGAACGCCATAGTAAGAGATTGCACCATCTGCATTGAAATTTATCTCAATTGTGTAGCGTTTCCATAAGGAATAGTCAGCGGTTTGCATTTCAAGATTAAAAGAGGTATCAAGCTTGTTTTCCTCATAAGTGACAGGCGTTAGTGAAAAAATATCAACTAATTTTTTGGTCTTGAAATCATTGATGGAAAGGTGGGATAGGTCTGTATGATTGATTTTAACCTTGTCCAATAGGTTATTTTTCTGCTGGTAATCTATAATAGGTGATGGTGCAATTTTTGAGCATATCAGTATCTTTCCAGGTAGGGGTGAGGCTCATCTTGCCATAGGACTTGCCATCACGAAAGACTTCGACCAATTCACCATAATAAAAGTGGTCATTATGCTCGTTAATAATTTCACTCTCAGGGTCTTTTTGAGCAAAGCTGAAACCATCAGCCAAGAGTTCACCTGCCGTTGTCTCCCCAATGATTACCTCACTTTCATCCAGTTGTACTGCAATAGGTTTTTCGGGAAAACCACTGATGGAGAAAAGCTAGTGTAAAGATAAAAGTCGTCATAAAAATCCCACCAATGACGGCATTTGTTGGAGAATAGAGGTAGTCTGGCTGAGTTGACGGCTGGCGTAACACGGAAATGATTTTAGGAATCTTTGTTAGTATCATGGCAACAATGACAATAGCAAACTGTGCTTTTAAACAGGTGTAAAGTGCTAGAGGAAAATGATGCGTTCTATAGTACATGACACTAAACGTAAGAATATTAGCTGATATCAAGATAAAAATAAATGTATGGATATCTTTAAGGGCTATGCGATCTGTAACATCATCATAGTTAACTTTTATCCTACCTTGAAAGCCTTGCCCCAATTGATAAATCCACCTAGGCACTTCTTTGCCTGCTTTTTACAGCAATGGCAAGTCTACTATAGATATAAAGTGTTGCTAGAAAGCAAAGCAAGGTAAGGGCATAAAAAAGTAAAGTTGTGATAAAAAAAACCATCAATACACCTCTTTTCAAATTAAAACATTATAGCATTTAGTACATTGCAATATTATATCACCTTATAACAGTGTATGATCAATGAATTGAGCTTAGAGGAGTCATTTGAAATGGTAGCGCCGGATAAAGCGTCTTAGAGTGCTATTGATTGTAATAATAGCGATACGTAAAATTTCTAATCTTGTCTTATTGAGATGGCGAAGGTATAGTTATGTTAGTGATTGCAAACGATACTATAAACAATCACATATTTAAAAGGAGGTAGTATGACAATCACACAACGCTTTGAGCAAGAAAAGCTAAAAAAATTTCAAGTTTTTAATGGCGCCCAACTCAAATATTTGGCATTTCTATCCATGTTAATCGATCATGCGAACAATGCACTGCTGACCCCTATGCTCAATGGGGAGGGCTTTTTATTACACCTTTCTAATCTATTTTCTATTTTAGGCAGGATAGCTTTTCCTCTCTTTGTCTTTTTTATTGTAGAAGGTTTCTTTAAGACAAGGAGTAGAAAAAAAGGTACTTGATGACTCTTTTTAATCTTTGGTGTCATTTCAGAAGTACCTTTTTGATATGTTTACCTCAAAGGTTTTTTTTGACCCTTATTGGAACAATATGATGTTTACCTTAGCACTTTGCCTCGTTACCATTTGGCTAATTGATAGCCTGAAAGAAAAAGCTACCAAATCAAGTCGCTTGGTATGTGGTGTCAATTATTTTGGTTATTTTGTTTGGACTTTTGGCAATGGGACTGAGCCTTGATTATGACTATCATGCTATTATTGTGGCCTATCTTTTTATGTTTTTTTATAATAGGCCTCTTCTTGGGGCTACTCTTGGCTATCTATCCATTATAAAAGAGCTCTACTCATTTTTAGGTTTTGCCATGACTTTGACCTATAATGGCAAAAAGGGGCAAACAGTACAAGTGGTTAAATTATGCTTTTTTTATCCCGTGCATATTCTGATACTTGGGATATTGCGATTTTTATTTGGATATTTAAAGTGGGGAACTTTATATTTTACTAAAAAAAATAGGTGTTCATGCAGTGCATTTTTGATATAATGGGTTAATTGAAGTAAAAAGTGATAGATATAGAATTTGGTGAGGTGTACTATGGCTTCAAGTCAAGAATATTTGAATTTTATATTAGAACAGTTATCTGAATTGGAAGGTATAACCTATAGAGCGATGATGGGCGAGTATATTATCTATTATCGTGGAAAAATTGTTGGCGGGATTTATGATGACAGATTTTTGGTGAAACCTGTAAAACCTGCAATAGCCTATATGCCAAATGCAAAATTGGAGACACCTTATAAGGGTGCCAAGGAAATGCTTTTGGTAGATGATGTGGATAATAAAGCGTTTTTAACGGGCTTATTTAATGCTATGTATGAAGCCTTACCCAAACCAAAGAAAAAGAAATAAATTAATTTAGACTGCTTGTTCAAGTAAAAGTTGAATATAGGTTAGTTTTTGATTGCCATATATTTTAGTAAAAAATAAGCTTAGAATTTGAGGAGATGGCAACATGAATGAAGTGAGCTTGACTAAGTTGATGGCAGAGGATAGGGAGCAATTTATCTTAGATAATCAGGAGGCATTTTATTATGGTGCCTTGGAAGAATTTGGTGTTATTGATAATCATCTTGAAGAAGATGGAGAGATTATTGCTAGAAAAACCATAGAAAAATCTATTGATGATGGTATTACTTACCGAATCCTATACAACGATGAAAAGGTCGGTGGGGTGGTTGTAAACATTTGTGGGGAGCGTGGTGAACTTGAATTGCTGTTTGTTTCTCCTCATGCACACAATAAGGGTATTGGATATGCTGTATGGTGTGAAATTGAAAAAGTTATATCCAGATGTAAAGGTTTGGGAGACCCTAACCCCCTATTTTGAAAAAAGAAATATTCATTTTTATGTGAATTGTTGTGGCTTTCATATTGTAGAATATTACAATAGCTATAACATTCCAGAACATAGATCAGAGAATCATCAAGAAGAATTGGATGGCATGTTTCGATTTGAAAAACAAATCAAGTAGGTAGCCTATCATCATAAAATGACTGACCTAAAGAAGGTAACATGGCTAAAGGTACTAGAGATGACAAAATTAAGTCGCAAAAATAGCATAGTGGACAATAAAAAGGCAAGCAATCAAAGTTTTCTTTATTTTTTGCATGAAGAAGGGCGTTTTGATGAACCCTCCTTTTTGGAGCTGTATCATGATATTAAGGTCTTAGATAGCCTAACACTTCATGAACTAAGGGACTTGTATTTTTATTCAAAATCAAATTTTAAGGCATCTTATCTATCATTTTGATGACAATGATTTGAGTCAAATCAGCAATTTGCCAAAAGACTATTGGCAGTGGCTGGCATTATTGGATGAGGCTATTATTGAGGCTAGCCATACTCTGATAGGTATAGAAGAAACTCAATTTTTTTATAAGGGTTAAAAAAATAAGGAGACGATATGTATAAAGGCGTTAAATTCCATAGTATTTTTTATAGATGTATTTTATTCATCTTGCTTTCTGCTGTAATGGTTTCTTATGTCATTGCCAATCATTTTGGGGGTATGGTGGTATTGTTTGGGGGCAAGGTGAGTATGACGCCCTTGCACTTTGTTTTTACATCAGTCGCTATCTTGGGCATCATGGCACTAATTTTTTCTCTTTTTTTGAATTGGAAAGTAACGGTAGGTAAGGAAGGCATCTATTTAAAAAAAGATAGACTTGCTAGTACAATGGCATGAGATTGAAGCCGTTAGCCATGTTTGGATTAATGAATCGAGTAAGCTAATGGCAAATCCTTTTTTATACAATCGTAAAACCCTTGTTATTTATCGGTATGAGAATAAACCTATCTGTGTGTATAATATTTCCTTGTTGGCTTTGTATGTGATAAAGTGCTATCAGTTCAAGCTCAAGACAAATCTGATTGCTGCGACTTTAGCAACGGGATTTAATATTGTCTTAAATCTAGGGTTCTTATATGCGGGCTTTATCAAGCATTTTGACTTGTCCTTAGCAATAATAGGGCTTTGGCTAGGCTTATATGCCATAAAATCTCTCGTACTCCCACTTGTCATGGTAGCTTATCAGAATAGGGTGCATGGGCGTTATTTGGCACATGCGACGGCATACCACAAAAATTCATTGAAAACCATTAATTTATAGGCACGACAATAAAAAGGCTTTTTCGTAAGCTATCTCAAAGGATAGTACGAAAAAGCCTTTTTATGGTTGTGCCTTAAAGAGGGGGGTATTCTACCTCTGCGCCATCTAATGTAGGGGGATTTAATTGCCTTTCTTTTTTACTTTGACGGTGCAAGTAAAAGAGAATATAAAACATCGGCACAATGCAAAGGTAAGAGACGATGGTCAAAAGGGTATTGGTAAAATCTGTATCTAAAAATGGTGGGAGACTACCACTCAAGTTATTGATGGCATGGGCAAGAAAGACCAAGAACAACGATCTGCTTTTTTTCATGAAATAGCCTACAATAATCCCCATCATGGCGGTGTAAACCCCTTGGATAAAGCTACCATGCCAGATGCCAAACATCACCCCAGAGAGGACAAAGGCAAACCAGGGAAGGGTTGTGACCTTTTTCCAGACTGTGAAAAGATAAGGCCTCTAAATAAAAATTTCTTCCACAAGAGGGCCGACAATCACAATCGCTAAAAAAAGTCCAAATAAATGCCCCTTGCTCCAAATCATCATAGAGTTCAGAAAAATGCTCTGCTTGCTCACTTAAGATAGTGGAATAATTGGCAATGAAATCTATAAAATTGAGCCAAAGGGTGGATAAGCCACCGACACCAAAGCCAATCACAAGAGCAAAGACAAGGCCTTTTTTTAGAGACAGGGAAACCTCTGCTTGTTTTTTTGGAAAAAAATACCACGATAAAAACAAGTAACAGATAAGGGAGAGGATGGTAGCGAGGGTAGCGTCTATAAAACTGGCACTGGTATTGATAAAATCCTCACTAACAGAAAAGAGGGTAAAGCCCTTTTCTATCCAATTAAATAGCACATTACCGAGGGCGTCATAAAGCATTAAGACCACCAAGGGCAGTAGTAAAAAGAATAATTTTTTTCTTATTTTTCCAATTTTTACCTCCGTTTTTTTATAAAAAAAGTTTTTTATTCTCATTTTTTTAAGCAGGCTCTTAATGTATCATTGAAAAAAAATACCAAAAAAATGCTTTGGCTAAAACAATGAATAATGACAGTCAGAGGTAAAAAAACCTTTCTGTATCAGAAACAGCCGTAGGCTTGGAGTTAAATGGTAATGGCTGCCCTAAAAATTGAATATGATGCTAATGGTGATCATCTAGAGACCAATGGCTACTATGACACCTATGTTGACCTTTATCTTGCTGAATTTGAAGAAAGCTTAAATGATTACCTCACTCGCCTCGACGATACAGAAGATTGGACACGTATTCTGATGGGTGCTTCAGAAGGGGATATTTCATTTCTAAACTCTTTCAACCTCCAAGTGGCTTGGCTCAATGCCAATACAGATGCATAAATCAAATGGCAATGGAATGGTGGTCACGTTCCATCAGAAATTTTAAGGGCTTTATAGGAATTTTAAACTAAAAAATTTAAGTTGCAGTAAGTTGCAATATGAAGTATTAAAAAAATGGCTAGTGTGAAATCTGGCCATTTTTTTATTTGTAAAAAAATAGGCAGACTGATAAAAAAATGTTGTATACTATCCTCCAATATCACTTATCATATTAGCTATAGGAGGAATCAAGATGCCAACATTTAAAAATGCTATTGTAAGAAAACCATGTAGGGCAATGATTGATGGAATTACCACCTACCTTGAAGAAGGTAAGCCTGTCTATGAAGTAGCCCTAAAACAACATGCTGAGTATGTGAAGACCCTTCAGGCACTAGGACTGAAAGTCTTGGAACTTGATCCTCTAGAGGCCTATCCGGATTCGTGTTTTTGTCGAAGATACGGCAGTCGTGATGGAGCGTTGTGTCGTCATTACCAATCCAGCTAAAGAGTCCAGAAATGGTGAAAAATATGAGATTTTGGGTGCGATTCAAAAGTACTATGATGAGGAGCAAATCTTTCATATCCAAGCGCCTGGCACTATGGAGGGCGGTGATGTGATGAGAGTGGGGGATCATTTTTATATCGGGCTTTCTGATCGTACCAATGAAGCCGCAGCCAAACAGTTTGATGAGATTGTGACAAAGTTTGGCTATACCTCTTCGACTGTGCCAGTCACTGAGGGACTCCACTTGAAAGACTTTGTCATCTACCTTGAGAATAATAATATGCTGGTTTCAGCAGTGATGAATGAAATTCCTGACTTTAGTGCGTTCAATAGATTTGTCATTGCACCTGAGGAAATCTATGCCATCAATAGCCTCTATATCAATGGGACAGTCATTGTACCGGAGGGCTACCCTAAGACAAAAAAAAGATTATCGAGGACTTGGGCTATCCAGTCAAACTTGTGGATTCTAATGAGTATAAGAAAATTGATGGTAGCTTGACTTGTCTCTCTTTGCGTTTTTAAGAGGATGATGGTGATTAAACATTGATTAAACTCGAGCTTTGCTGATATAGTAAGGTAGATAGTTTGCGATACTCGTGATGGTGAGTAGGACATGAAAAAAGTGTGACGCAGATGAGTCTGTGCCACATTTTTTTATTTTGAGCCAAAAAGAGCGAGATAAAATATACCTTTAAAGAATTTAAAAGCATGAAGGGAGAGCAAGACAAAAATCATGATTACAGGTGAATTAAAAAATAAAATCGACCAATTATGGGAAATGCTTTGGACAGAGGGCAATGCCAACCCACTGACCAATATCGAACAATTGACCTATCTTTTGTTTATGAAAGACTTGGACAAGGCAGAACTCCATCGTGAAGGGGACGCAGAATTTTTAGGGATTCCTTATGAAGGGGTTTTTCCAAAAGATAAGCCGGAATATCGTTGGTCAACGTTTAAAAATATGGGAGACGCCCAAGAAGTCTATCGTCTCATGAGTCAGGAAATCTTTCCTTTTTATCAAAAAGTCTCAGTGGAGACACAGATGATACTGCTTTTTTTCACGCTATATGCGAGATGCGATTTTTCCAAATCAATAAACCCGCAACCCTTCAAAAAAAGCCATTGCTGCCTTGGATGAACTGCCAACGGATGATAAGGATATTTTAGGCGATATCTATGAGTATCTTTTGTCCAAATTAGCATCTGCTGGCACCAATGGACAATTCCGTACCCCACGCCATATTATTGACATGATGGTGGAGCTGATGCAACCGACCATCAAAGATATTATTTCAGATCCTGCCATGGGCTCTGCTGGCTTTTTTGGTCTCTGCAAGTCGCTATCTTAACCGTCAAAAAGACGAGTGGCAGACCAATATGGAGAGTATGAAACATTTTCATCATACGATGTTTCATGGCAATGATATGGATACCACGATGTTACGCCTCGGGGCGATGAATATGATGCTCCATGGCGTGGAAGATCCTCAGATTGCCTACCGAGATTCCCTTTCTCAAGACAATGAAGAAACAGACAAGTATACCCTAGTCTTGGCAAATCCACCTTTTAAGGGGTCATTGGATTATGATACGACGGCAAATGATCTTTTGGCGATGGTCAAAACCAAGAAAACAGAATTACTCTTTTTAGCCTTGTTTTTGCGTACCTTAAAAGCAGGTGGACGTGCAGCCGTCATTGTCCCGGATGGTGTACTTTTTGGCTCTTCAAAAGCCCATAAAACCATCCGTCGAGAAATTGTTGAGCGTCACAAGCTGGATGCCGTGATTTCGATGCCTAGTGGTGTCTTTAAACCTTATGCAGGGGTTTCAACAGCTATCTTGATGTTTACCAAGACAGGCAATGGTGGTACTGATAAGGTGTGGTTTTATGATATGAAGGCAGATGGCTTTAGCCTAGATGATAAAAGACAGCCTATTGGTGATAATGATATTCCTGATATTATCAATCGTTTCCATCATTTGGCAGATGAAGCTGATCGTAAGCGCACAGAGCAATCTTTCTTTGTGCCTTTTGACGAGATTAAAGCCAATGACTTTGACCTCTCAATCAATAAGTACAAGGAAATAGAATATGAAAAAAAGTAGAATATGAGCCAACAGCAGTGATCTTGGAAAAAAATTAAGGCGCTGGAGACAGAAATCCAAGCAAGCTTTGTCGAGCTAGAACGCTTACTCAATGAGGATGAAAAATGACAAAAGTAAAATTGGGGGAAGTAGCAGTTAATTTAGATAATCGTCGCAAGCCCTTAAATAATGTGCAAAGACAGGAAAAAAATCAGTAGTAAAAAAAATATGCCTATTGTGGTGCAAACAATATCGTTGACTATATTGATGATTATATTTTTTTGATGAGACTGATGAAATTCTCTGTATAGCTGAAGATGGTGGTAGTTGGGGAAAAAGAAGAAAAAAATGCACTTATATTATGAGGGAGAAATGTTGGGTCAATAACCATGCTCATGTTATTAAAATGAATGAAGGCGTTGACATCAATTACATTAGTTTATTTCTTAACTACACTGATTTGACACCATATATTACAGGTTCAACTAGAGGAAAATTAACAAAGTCCTCTTTGGAAAATATAGAGTTAGATTTACCAGACTATGAAACACAGGTTGACATATCAAAAAAAGATTCTTTCTATTCAAGATTTAATGGAGCAAAAGGAAAAAAACAACTGGCTAAACTTAGTGAGCTTGTGAAATCCCGATTTCACGAGATGTTTGGAGACCCTTTTTTTGAATGAAATGGGTTGGGAAAAAAATTAACTATCCAAAAAAAGTACTAATAGGAAAGCCCTCTAATGGATATTTTTGTAAAACGTGATGACTATATAGAAAATGGAAACGTTAAGATTCTTGGTGTAGCCGATATTGTTAATAGAATGTTTTTCAAAAAAACAGATAATTTACCTTCTACTAATGTAACAAGTAAAGATATTGAAAAAAATACAAAAGTAAACTATGGTGATTTATTATTTTGCAGGTCATCATTAGTAGCTGAAGGGATAGGTAAAAGCATCAATAGTTTCAAAACATACTGAAGAAAAATATCTTATTTGAGTGCCATGTAATTAGATTACAACTTGATTTAAAGAAATGTATTCCTGAGTTTATTCAAATGCTTACAGAGAGCCACTATTTTTAGAAATCAAATACTTAAACATGCAAAAAAACTTCTACAATGACAACAATTAGCCAAGATGGAATATTAAAATCAGAAATTATCCTCCCCCTCTTGCCTTACAAAACCAATTTGCAGATTTTTGTAGCAGAGGTAGACAAATCACAATTGGCTTGTCAAAAAAATCCTTAGACGAACTAGAAACTTTAAAAAAATCACTGATGCAAGCCTATTTTTGGCTAAAAACGATAGAAAAAAAATTAGAATTATTAAAAGCAAAACAACCTAGATTGCTAGGTTGTTTTTTTAGTATAGAAAGGGAAACGACATGAAAACAAAAAAATCACAGCTATTATGCAAGAAATGTTGACCTACTTAAACAATGAGCAATTATTGGCATTGCAAGAAAGTTTGGAGCGTCATTTGGTAGAGGGCAATGTCAAGCAAAAAGCACACCAATCATGAGCTACTACAGCTTTTTTTATTACTGCCAAAGCAAGTTGAGGGCTGTAGTCTTAAAAACTCTGCGTTATTATCAAAGAACAGTTGAAAATTTATTTGGTGCTATGACAGGTACGATTATCCAACTTTCAACAGATGATTTGCGTAGTTATCTGGCACGTTATCAAGCGGAGACAGGCTGTAGCAAGGCAAATTTAGATAATATTAGACGTATCCTGTCCTCTTTTTTTGCTTGGCTAGAACAGGAAGAATATATTATCAAAAAAATCCAATTCGCCGTATCAAAAAAATCAAAAACCGAGCAGACTGTCAAAGAAACCTATACCGATGAAAATTTAGAAATCATGAGAGATAACTGTGAGAATTTGCGAGATTTGGCAATCATCGACCTTTTAGCATCGACAGGCATGCGTGTAGGGGAGCTGGTGCAACTCAATCGCTTGGACATTGATTTTGAAAATCGTGAGTGCATTGTCTTTGGCAAGGGCAAAAAGGAGCGACCTGTATACTTTGATGCTCGCACCAAGATTCACTTGAAAAATTATCTTAATAGCAGAGTAGATACTCACCCCGCCCTCTTTGTGACCTTATTTAAAAACACCAAAAGACTAGGTATTGCCGGTGTGGAAATTCGCTTGAGAAAAATTGGGGCAAAAGCTAGGTATCAACAAGGTTCACCCACATAAGTTTAGAAGAACTTTAGCAACCAAGGCGATTGATAAAGGCATGCCAATCGAACAAGTCCAAAAGCTCCTCGGTCATGCCAAGATAGACACAACTCTAGCCTATGCTATGGTCAATCAAAGCAACGTCAAGCATTCTCACCAAAAAAATTTATTTCCTAAAAATTTAGCTTCTCCCGATTTTACGAGATGTTTTTTTAAATGATAGCTTTCCATTCAAAAAGATTGGTGAATTGACAGAAGATATAAAATATGGAACTAGCTTACCCTCTACTCCAAATGGACAATATGGCTATTTGCGAATGAATAATATTACTGAGGATGGGAAGTTAAATATTGAAAATTTAAAAATATATTGATGTCCCAGAGAAAGATTTTTTCAAAAGTGTGTAGTTAAAAAAAGGAGATGTACTCTTTAATCGAACAAATAGTATTGAATTGGTAGGAAAAAAACATGTGTATATGAATTGAATTATGAAATGGTTATTGCTGGTTACATTATTCGTGTGAGAACCAAGAAAGATATTTTTAAACCCTATATTTTTTTATCATCATTTTTTTAAATTTAAATAGTACAAAAAAAGCTCTTACGTAATATTGCTAAAGGGGCTGTAAATCAAGCCAATATAAATGCAAAAAGAATTACAGAATATTAATATTCCCCTCCCCCTCTAGCCTTACAAAACCAATTTGCAGATTTTTGTGGCAGAGGTAGACAAATCACAATTAGCTGGTCAAATGGTGCTAAAATTATGGAGAAAATTATTAAAATTCAGTATAATAAAACTATCTTTTTATGAAAAGTGAGAAAGAAAAAAATGGGAAATTTTTGATTTTCTTCTAAAAAAATGAAGCCTATGCGTCATTTTTCAAAGGCCTGTGTTGATGCCGAAAATATGCTCGCAACTTCAACCGTTGCGACAGCTTTTATGTCACGTCGTGCACTCGAACAAGCTGTCCATTGGGTTTATAGTCATGATTCTTATTTGGAGGCACCTTATCGTGCGACCCTTTCCTCTTTGGTCTGGGATGAGGGCTTTTTAAAGACATCCTTGATCCTGAGTTACATAGCCAGCTAGTCTTATTAATTCGCTGGGGCAATCATGCTGCCCATGGTGGTGAGATTAAGGAAAGAGAAGCTGTTTTAGCCCTACATCATCTCTATCAGTTTGCCAATTTTATCGACTATTGTTATGGCAATGATTTTGTTGAGCGAAGTTTTGACGAAGCTTTGTTGCCATTGGCAAAGGCGATTAAAGTCCGAGAAACAGAGCAAGCGATTGTAGCTTTTAAAAGAAAGCCTACCTGTCACCCCTGATTTTTCATGAACAAATGGCAAGCCAGTCTCCAGAAGTACAAAAAAAGTGTACCAAGAAAAAAACGTGAGACAGCTGCCCAACGTCAAGAAGTTACTTTTAGTGTTGACCACTTGTCAGAAGCAGAGACACGCCAACTCTTTATTGATATTGACTTGCGTTTGGCAGGTTGGGCATTTGGCAAAAAAATTGCCTTGTGGAGTTTCCTGTCCAAGGTTTGGAGACTATTTCAGGTAAAGGCTACTGTGATTATGTCCTTTATGGTCAAAACGGAAAGATACTGGCAGTAGTTGAGGGCAAAAAAAGCTTCTATCAATCCGGAAGTGGGAGAAGTGCAGGTCAAACAATATGCCGATGTGATTGAAAAAGGTTTTTTTGGCTATCGTCCGATTTGTTTTTTTACCAATGGACTAAAGCATTATATCATTGATGATAGTGGTCGCCGTCAGGTGGCAGGGTTCTATTCTCAAGATGAATTGCAACTAATGATGGATAGACGCCACTTGCAAAAACCACTACAAGATATTTCAAGCAAGATTAAGGATGAAATTTCCAGTCGATATTATCAAAAAGAAGCTATTGCACGTGTTTGTGAGGCTTTTTCAGCCAATCGTAGACAGGCACTTTTGGTCATGGCGACAGGCTCAGGCAAGACACGTACAGCAGTGTCATTGGTGGATATCCTCTCACGCCATAATTGGGTCAAAAATGTCCTTTTCTTAGCCGATAGGACGTCTTTGGTCAAGCAAGCCTATGACGCTTTTTAGAAAAATTATTGCCGGATATGTCTGTCTCCAACTTTTTGGAGGATAAGGCGAGTGCGAGATCAAGTCGGATGGTGTTTTCAACCTATCCGACCATGCTCGGTGCCATCAATGGGCAAGAAGAACTTAGCCAACGTCCTTTCACAGTTGGGCATTTTGATTTGATTATTATTGATGAGTCCCATCGTTCAATTTATCAAAAGTACAAGGCGATTTTTGACTATTTTGATGCACGCATTGTGGGCTTGACGGCAACCCCTCGCCAGGACTTGGATAAAAAAATACCTATGATTTCTTTAAGCTGGAAAAATGGGGTACCAACCTATGCTTATGATTTAGATCAAGCTGTCAAGGACAAGTATCTCGTGTCTTATCATTCCATTGAGACCAAGTTGAAGCTACCGACAGATGGCTTGCATTATGAGGATTTGTCCCAAGCTGAAAAAGAGTATTTTGACAGCCAGTTTGAAGATGACAGTATGGAAAGAGATATTGATGGGACTAACTTTAATTCCAGTATTTTTTTAACCAAAGTACCGTCGAAATTGTCTTAGATGAATTGATGAATAAGGGGATTCAGACAGCCTCTGGTGATGAGATAGGTAAGACTATTATCTTTGCCAAAAATCATCGTCATGCAGAGTACATCAGAACGATTTTCAATGAACGTTATCCCCAGAAGGGTAGTGGCTATGCCCAGGTGATTGACTATAGTATCAAGTACTATCAATCCTTGATAGAAGATTTTTAAAACAAAGGATAAGTTGCCACAGATTGCTATCTCTGTCGATATGTTGGACACAGGGATTGATGTGCCGGAAGTGGTGAATTTGGTCTTTTTCAAAAAGGTACGTTCAAAGATCAAGTTTTGGCAGATGATTGGACGAGGAACACGCCTTTGCAAAGACTTATTTGGCCCAAATCAAGATAAAGAAAACTTCTTAGTATTTGATTATGGGGATAACTTTGAGTATTTTCGAGCTGATCCTCAAGAAGGGCAAGGACGATTGATCTTGCCCCTTAGCCAGAGATTATTTAATATTAAAGTGGATTTGATTCGTGAGTTACAAGCCTTGGGCTACCAAGACGATGAATTTGCCCAAAGCTATCGCAAACAGTTGGTTGATGAGTTGCATGGTCGGATTGAGAAATTGAGTGAGCTTGATTTTTAGGGTGCGTATGGCACTGGATACAGTTTACACCTACAAGGAAAGAGAAAATTGGCAGGCTTTGACCATGGTCTCTAGTCAAACGATTCAAGAAAAAAACTTTCCCCTTTGATTTTTTTGATGAAACTAGGGAAGATGAGATGGCACGTCGATTTGACTTGTGGATGTTTCAGATTCAAATAGGGCAATTGAGTGCTAATCCATCTGCAATATACATTCGCCAAGTGATGGCTTCAGCCCATGCCCTTGAAGCCGTTGCCAATATTCCACAGGTCTTGGCACAGTCTGATATCATCAAAAAGGTACAAGAGCCGGAGTTTTTGGACTGAGGTGAGCCTATCCGGACTGGAAAAAAAGTTCGCTTGGCTTTGCGAGACTTGTTGCGCTTTTTTTGGATAAAGACGAAAGAAAAAAATGTATTATGTTAATTTTGATGATGAGATTCTTTCGACAGTAGAGGGCAGTACAGCCAATTTACAGGTGAATGACTTGCGCTCTTATAAAGAAAAAGTCGAGCATTATCTAAAAGCCCACCTTGATGAAGCCGCCATTGCCAAGTTGTACCACAATGAAAAATTGACCAAGGAAGATTTGCTTTCTTTGGAGGAGCTTTTGTGGGAAAAGCTGGGAGTAAGTCTGACTATGAGCGTGATTATGAGGATAAAGCGATTCCAAGATTGGTACGTGAGATTATTGGCCTAGATAGAGCAGCAGCCAATCGTGCTTTTTTTCTAACTTTTTTTGTCAGATGAAGGCTTAAATAGTAAACAAATCGCCTTTGTCAAATTGATTGTGGATTACATTATAGAAAATGGCTATCTCGATAAGGCCAATTTGGCACAAGAGCCGTTCAAATCTTATGGTTCGATACAGACTCTCTTTGAATACCAAATGCCAGTCTTAAGAAACATTGTCCAAGTCATTGACGCCATCAACGCCCATGCAGGTGCCGTGGCATAGTATGGCAAGGTGATTAAGGATATAAGCTAATTGATAATAGACCTTGATAGGAGAGAATGAGATGAGTGAGATTTTTGACAGCGTAAAGAGTTTTTTAAGTGGTCAAATCACAATGGATGATTTTTTTGAGTCCAGTGCAGTGGTATGGGTGGATTGGAGAGAAGACGATAGTGACCTTATTGGGTATTTTAATGATTTGATGAAAAGAGCCAATAGAGGTTCAAATGCTCGATAATGCTAAGCCCTATGGTGATGATATCCTTCTTAAAAAAAGGTGACAAAGTTTGCCAAATTCCTTATCAAGAAGTGATGGACAGGGACACGACAATAAAAGTATTTCAATGATTGTATCAAACCGGAGTATGAAATCAGATGGTTTGTAGAAAGTCTAGGAAGTGATACCCTTGGTTTTGTGTTATTACCTTCCTATGAATGGCAAAGCTTGGCAGAAGAATTTGGTCATACTAAGGTCGAAAATGCCTTTTTACCAATCACGCTTGAAAGCAAAATGTTTGATTTGGATGTTAATGATGTGTTTGATTTGATAGAATTACGAAGCAAAAAAATGAAACTTTGGACTTTGCAACCCTTTTTAGAATGGGTGAAGCTTGGTTCAGAAGAAAGGGCATTATCCGAACAAAAAAAGAGGAAGGCGAAATTGACTTAAAGACGTATTTAGAAGCCCAAAAGCGCATTAAAGCCTTAAAAGATGACTTTATTGCCAAGCATCCTGACGTTACTTTTTAAGGGTACAGTCATAATGAGTTGAACTGATAAAAAGGTGCCATTTTTCAAAGAGTTTGGTGAGGTAGTCATGGAAATTTTAACAATAGATGAGCTTATCGCTTCAGTTTTACAAGAGACTGAGGGACTAGATGCTGAAATCACAGAGGGCATGATTCTGAAAAAGCAAGCCATTCCTTATTCTGCACTTGAGGCGTTAAAATTGAGTCTTGGACTTGAAGCGTTAGACCAAACTTTTATTGACCTTATTTTAAGCTACAATTGGGGTAATGTTGGTTTTTTGAGTTATCAATTTGGCTATGGTGATGAGGTAAGCCTGAGATGGCTCATTAATCGCAACTTGGACTATGAAGACTACCCAACACTTCATCAGCTAGGCTTAATCATTATTGCAAATGGTGATCCTTACACCCTTTTACTGGAATGTACATCAGGGCAGATTTATGCCTTGACTAGTGAGCTGGACTATGATGAAAAAAAATTTTTAATTGCTCTCTGATTTTTTTGTGCCTTAGTGCGTGGTATGGGAACGGGGCAAGTCGCCCTTTGGCGAAATGAGGTAAAAGCATTTATCATCTTGATGGATGAGCTTGCGCCACCAGAAAGTTTGAGCTTTTGGAAGAGTTTTGTTGGCTATTATGGGGATTAAATAGGAAGTGAAGTATGAAAAAGGCTTTTTTTGTCAGGGCTTGCCTTGTCCTGATAAAAAGCCTTTTTTTATATGGTTGGTGTTTTTTTAAGTCTTTGGGGCTGGTGATATGATAGGATAGGCTCAAAATCATAAAAGTGCCTTAAATTTTTATTATTTGAGCAAATAGAACAATAAAAGTTGGAGAACATAAAGATGACAATTCAACAATTACGCTATATTTTAACAGTGGCAAAAACAGGCTCTATTACAGAGGCAGCAAGACAGCTTTTTATCTCTCAGCCAAGCCTTTCTAATGCCATCAAGGAGATTGAAAAAGAGACGGGCATTGCTATCTTTTTGCGCAGCCGCACAGGGATCACCCTGACCAAAGATGGTCTGGAATTTTTGGGTTATGCGAGGCAAGTCATTCAGCAAATGGAATTGTTAGAAGATAGATATGTGACTGCCTTGCCACAGAAGGTCAAGTTTGGGGTATCGACACACCACTATAGCTTTACGGAAAATGCTTTTTGTGGAGTTTTTTAAAACGTTTTGGGCAAGAGCGTTATGAGTTTTATTATAGTGAGACCAATACCCATCAGATTTTAGACGATGTCAAAAACCGCACCTGTGATCTAGGAATCATTTATCTTTCCAAGGAAAACGAAACAGTCCTAAGGCGAGTCTTAGAAGATTATCAATTGGTTTTTACAGAGCTATTTGTGGCAAAACCACATGTCTTTTTACGAAAAGATCATCCTCTAGCAAAGCAAGCATCACTTTCGCTAAAAGACTTGGAGGCTTATCCAAGACTGAATTTTGCACAAAATGAATACGAATCTGTTTATTATGCAGAGGAACTCTTTAGTCATATTCCTACGGATAAGGCAATCCGTATCAATGACCGTGGTGCAATTGTCAATTTTCTTCTCGGTTTGGATGCTTATACCATAGCAAGTGGTATTTTTCCAAAATACCTCAATGGTGACAATATTATCGCTATTCCCTTGAAAGAGGACGAGTATATGAAGATTGGCTATATTTTAAATGTCAATCAAGAACTCAGTGCGTTAGGTAAGCTTTATATCGAGGAGATAAAAAAATATGCCCCTTAGATAGTTTTAACCTATGGATAAACATATTAAAAAAGTATTATCATTACTTTCTATTGATTTGATACTATAATCTATAGAAAGAGGGGATTAAGATGTCAATGGCTGTAATGCTTAATTTTTTTGGTGTATTGTGTGATTAATTCCTTGACCCCTGGACCAGGCAATATTTTTGGCACTCAATACCATCACCAATTATGGTTACCAAAAAGGCAGACCACTATTTTTTTGGCATTTTTGCAGGTTACTATGTGGTGCAAGTATTATGTGCAATTTTTGTCTATGGACTCAATGCCATAGTGCCAGATATGATGATGGTGATGAAGTATATCAGGGGTAGCTTATATTTTTATGGCTTGCTGTTCATATTGCTATTAGTAAGCCTTCCACAGAAAATACAAATCAATCAGCATCTTTTTTTAAAGGGCTTCATGCTCCAGTTTGTGAATGTCAAAAATTTATTTATTTGGTATCACTGCACTGACAGGCTACATTGTAGAATTTGATCCTTCATTTACCTCACTTTTTGTTTTTTTGAACTGGTCATTGCGACCATCGGCACCATCGCAACGAGCCTATGGGTAGGGATGGGGCTTTTGATCCAACAATTTTATACCAAGCATTATCGGGTGATTAATGTGGTATTGGCACTGACCCTACTGGAATGCGTCTACAGTATGTTGAGATAAAGCGGATTTTTTTTATTAGAGGCAGAGCATGATAGGGTTAAAGAAAGACACCTTGAAATCAAATATGGTTTGATTTCAAGGTGTCTTTTTATTATTAAAGTATGGCAATTGGTATAATGACGGATGCTATTTTTTTATTTTTGTTCATACATGAATTAACTTATAATAGCACTAGTGAATATTGATACAATGGTACAAAAAAATGATATGTCTAAAAATAAGTCAAATTAAATAAAAGGATTTGTTCGTGTGAAAAAGAGCAAAAAAATTTTTAATCTATTTCTAATGGATGGCGATGTTACGGGAAGGATTAAATGTACGCTTTCCAATTGGACAGGACTAGCTTATAAAAATACCACGATCGTTTTTTTGGATAAGTGTAAAGATAGACAGGATTTAAAAGCAAAGTGGTGTTTATTTTTCTCTTTGGCAAGAACAATAATGATGAAGATGAAGTTTACATTGGGCAAGCTGGGATTAGAAAAAAATGGTGAAGGTGTCCTTTTTAGAGTATCAGAGCATTTAAAAGATGAAACTTATTTTTATTGATGTGGTCATCTTGACAACGCAAAAATAACTCTTTTTGGACCTACAGAAATCAGCTACCTTGAAAACCGATTTACCAATCTTGCTAAGGAAACGGATAGGTTTATAGTTAAAAAAATGGCAATGAACCTAATCCTGGTAATGTTACTGAGGAAAAAGAGTCAGAACTCGAAGATTTTTGTAGAATACTCAAAGATGGTCTTAGGTGTCTTAGGGCTATAAAGTCTTTGTTCCTCTAGTAAAAAAATGAGTGTAATCCCAAAAAAATGAAGAGAGTGAACAAAGACGCCTTTTATTTCTCTAGAAAGATAAAGCGCTCTAATAGAACAATCAACGCACAATGTATGTGTACTAGTGAAGGCTTTGTTGTTTTAAAAGGTAGCATGATAGAAGAAAATGATTCTAAGTCTATTCCTAATTCTATAAAGGCTCTAAGAGCTCGATGTCAAGCAAATGGAGATATCATTTCTGGGCTATTACAAAAAAATTATTTGTTTAATAGTCCTTCTTATGCCGCTGCCTTTGTCCTAGGGATGAATACCAATGGCAAAGTGGATTGGAAAACAAAAGATGGCATTACACTGAAAAATTTGGATGAAAATGAACTATAAGGTCAGATTATACTTGATAAATAAGGACAAACGAGTTTGGTTTGTCCTTATTCTTATGCTATTTGGCAGATTAAAAAGTGACAAAAAAATAAAAAAATATGCACAAAAATCGCTTTCCTAGTGTAAAAAAAGTCACTTGTGTAAAAACAGTAATAATAGCTTAAAACCAAAGAGAAAGGGGCTTACTTGGGATGAAAAAAAGTTAAAAAATTCCAACGGGGCTTTGCCAAAGAGAAGAAAGAGTAAGAAAAAAATAGCAATTGCACTTTTACTCCTTGCAGGTATTGCTTTCGGGGCAAAATCCTACATGGGTGGTAATGATAAAAATATTATTTCAGCAAGTGAGGTGGGTAATCTCGCTTTAGAAGATCTTAGTTCAAAGGTTAGTGCAAATGGGGAGGTCATTGCTGAAAAAGATGTCTCTGTTTATACAACTCAGACTTTACCTGTCAAAACCATTTTGGTGAAAGACAATACTTTTGTACAAGAGGGGCAAATTTTTGGCGTATTTGGATGATAAGTCGCTTAGAAAACAAATCCAAGTCAAGGAAGCCACCCTTAGTACACAGGCAAAGAATCTTGCTCAGCAAGTGGCAATTGCAAAAAGATAAGTATGAGGTGGCACAAAGTCTTTTAAATCAAGGTAAGACAGGGACAGTACTTTCGGCTGAAGCAGGTGTTTCTTCAGCCAAATCCACCTGGGAAGCGGCAGAAAAAGTCTACAGTGACTACAAAAAATCTTTGGAACAAGGCTACAATCCTGAGACCAGTGCCTACCAATCAACCCCTTGAAAGTGCCAGACAAGCAGTTGCTTCAGCAAGACAAACTTATGAGCAAACAAAAGAACGCTATAAAGATAGTGCTGAGCAAAAATTCAGCCAGTGTAAGTGAAAAATAGGACAGCACGTAGAGATAGAGAAGATTTAACTTTTTTAAAAAAATCAACTTCAAGAAGAATTAGCAACTAAAAGATAGAGCACTTAAAGAAGAATCAGCTAAAAAAATGCTATTATTATAGAAGAACTGGCAAAAACGTGAGCAGGAGATGAATCAAGCGAAAATAGCGATGGATACAGCTTCTGATAATGAAAAAGGCTAATAAAACAATTGAATACAATACTAAAAAAAGCAGCCTATGATAATTATAAATTACAAAAATCCACTTTCCAATCAAGCAGAGAAACTTTACTATAAAACTCAAAATGACTTAAATAAAGTCATAAGTGACTTGTCAGGGGCAGAAAGTGATTATTCACGTACTAAGAGTGAAACAGAGACCTATGATAGAGCTAAAAATCACACGCAAGCAAGAATTAGAAAATGCAGAATTTGCTTTTAAAGAAAGCCGAAGAAAACTTAAAAACCATAGAAAGCCAAGGCGAAAGTAGTGGCAAGAGTCGAGAAGATGTCCTAAAGACCCATCGTCAGTCGGCTGATACAGCAAAAAAAGCCTATGAGGCAGCATTAAAAAATCTTGAATTGGCTGAAGTACAAGCCAAAAGTGAAGTCAAAACACTCTGGGATGGCTTAAATACTTCTCGCATCAGTGCTAGTGACAAGACAGGAGCGATAGAATTAGCAGGAATGTATCGTGATTTGGAGGATACCATTATTCGTGCGCCTATGTCGGGGACCATTACCCATGTTTATGCCAAAGAAGGTGTTGCTCCTAGTGGCGCACTTTTTGAGATTGAAGCCTTAGATCAGCTTTTTCGCAGAAGTGAAGGTCAAGACACAAGATGTGACTAAAATCAAACCTGGCATGAAAGTCAAGGTAAAAAGAGATGGTGACGATGATCATGAGTTTCCTGGTGAGGTCGTGTCTGTTGGTCTTTCAGCAGAAGATACAGCCGCTGCAGCTGGTAGTGATAGCAAGAGTGCTTCAATATCTACCTCTAAGTCACCAAGCTTTTAATGTGCGTGTCCGCCTTTTAGGACCACAAGGTAGTTTTTTTAGTGGGGATGAAAAACACGTGCAGAAATTATCTTGAAAGAAGAAAAAAATCAACTTTTAGTGTGCCACTAGAGGCTATCATTGTCCAAGATGATGGAAGTGAAGCCATTTTGACCATGGATCCAGGTGAAAAAAAGAAAATGAATATACCCTAAGAGCGATTCCTGTCACAACTGGGGTCATGACAGATACTTCTATTGCGATTGAGGGCAAAGACTTAAAAGATGGTATGCAAGTCTTGATGCAACCAAAACAATATAGAGGTGGCGAGGTCGTGACGATGACGACAGACATTCCAGGAGAAGAGGGCAATAATGGATAAGGTGAGAGAGGCTGAAAATCGTGCCTTGATAGAAATGCGAGGTATCAAAAAGTCTTACTATATTGGGGAGCCAAATGAGCTAGAAATTTTTACATGGGATTGATCTTTTTGTAGAAACAGGGCAATTTGTCTCTATTGTAGGGACAGTCAGGCTCTGGAAAATCAACATTGATGAATATTATTGGGGCTTTGGATAGACCGACAGAAGGATCGTACTTTTTAAATAATGTTGATGTTAGTGAAGCCCTTGATGAAGAATTATCCATCATTAGAAATCGTATGATAGGCTTTGTCTTTCAGACGTTCAATCTAATTGGGCGCAGTACAGCTCTAGATAATGTCGCTCTTCCTATGCTTTATGCAGGTTATGGCAACAGAGAGAGCAAAGAAAGAGCAGAATATCTTTTTGGATATGGTAGAGATGGGCGATAGAATGCATCATTTGCCCAATGAGCTATCCGGTGGACAAAAAAACAAAGGGTGGCGATTGCTCGAGCCATGGCAAATGATCCCGATATTATATTGGCGGATGAGCCGACAGGTGCACTAGACTCCAATACAGGACGTTTAGTTATGGATATTTTTTTCATAAACTTCATGAAGAGCAGAAAAAAACCATTTTATTTATTACCCACAATCCTGAGTTAGCGATGGAAACCGAGAGAGTCATGTTGATGACTGATGGCAATCTGGCTGAGGAGGTGCGCAAGTGAATCTACTAGAAAATATCAAGATGGCACTATGGAATGTACGTGCCAATAAAGTTCGTTCAGTTTTTGACCATGCTTGGTATTGTCATCGGGATAGCAGCTGTTATTTCGATTTTTATCGGTAGGGGATGCGATGACAGCCAAGGTCAATGATACCTTAAATTCTTTTTGGGACAACCAATATCGTTGCCTATGTTATGCCTAGACAAGAGGATAATGGAGGCAGTGGCGCTGAGATGAAAACGAGTGATCGCATCAGTCTAGAACAAATTACAGATCTAAAAGAAAAACTTGGCGATAATATAAGAGGTGTCGGCTTTACTGTCTCAGCACCAGGCTATGTGGCAAAATATAAGACTAAAGAATCCAATGTGATGACCATAGGTGTGGATAGTGATTATCCAAAAATCAACACTGTCAAAATGATACAGGGACGTTTTATCAATTCTTCTGATGAAAACGGGAATAAGTCTTTTGTTGTCGTGTCTGATAAATTGGTAAAGAATCTATTTAATAGTGATAATAATCGTGCCATGGGTGCTAAAATAAGCATCGAAGGTGGCGAGGAAGGTTCAGAAAGCTACCAAATCATTGGGATTTATCGCTATGAAAAACCGCCAAGTCTTTTTGGTGGTAGCGCTAATGTATCGGATAAGGATTTGACGACTAATGCTTATGTGCCTTATACAACAGCACTAGAACTCAGTACTGATGAAGAGGCAGGGACGTTTACAGATATTATGATTTCTGCTAAAAAAATAGTGAGTCTGTTTCAAAGGTTGAAAAAAAGAAGCAAAAAGATATTTCCTAGAGCAGTATCGCTCTAACACCGACTGGAAAGTGGAGACTCAAGCTGTACAAAGTGCCCTTGAAGAAAGTAATAGCATGATGAAAATGCTATCCTTAGCCATTGCTGTCATTGGGGGGATTTCCCTGCTCGTTGGTGGTATTGGGGTCATGAATATCATGCTAGTGTCTGTCACTGAGCGTACAAGAGAAATCAGGGGTCAGAAAGGCCTTAGGGGCGACAAATAATAACATTCGACTACAATTTATTACAGAAAGTATGATCGTTTGTATGATTGGCGGCATTATAGGCGTCTTGATTGGTGGAGGCTTTGGTTATTTTGCCAGTTCCTTTATTCATGAAGCCAAGTTCCCCTCATTGACTTCTGTTTTAGTCTCCGTATCTTTTTCTATGGCGATAGGGATATTTTTTTGGTTATTATCCAGCTAATAAAGCAGCAAAACTTGATCCAATTGACGCCTTGCGTTATGAATAATTAAAAAAATCTCTCCAGTTTTGGAGAGATTTTTTTAATACTAAAAAAATAAAGTTAACTATGGAGAACTTTTTATTAACTAGAGTATTAAACTAAAAAAATTAAGGAAATAGAACCCTATAAAATGCTTTTAAAAAGCTAAAAATAAGTCACGGCAAATTACTCATCATATGATATAAGCTGATTTTTTTGCTTGTTTTTTTAGAAAAAAATGCTAAAATCATTAATATAGGTTAACTACATGAGTTGTAAAAAAATATGGAGGATTTTTTTATGCTGAGTTTAACGAAGTTGCTGACTGATGAAGGTTATTATGGGGATAGTTTACGTTATGTGAAAGAAAGTAAAAACCAAAGGCATGGGGTATCAGAGGGCAAGGGTCCAGTGGTGAGTTGGAATTATACGAGAACATGTAATCTCAAATGCAAACATTGTTATTCTTCTTCTGAGGCTAAGATTTATGCTAATGAAATGACAACTCAAGAAGCCCTGCGTTTCATTGATGATTTGGCAGAGTTTAATGTGCCGGTGATTTTGTTTTCAGGTGGTGAGCCACTGATTCGTCCAGATTTTTTTGATTTGGCACAATATGCAAGAAAAAGAGGTATTCGTGCGACTTTATCGACAAATGGGACTTTGATTACCAAGGAAGTTGCACAAAAAATTAAAGATAGTGGGATTGGTTATGTTGGTATTTCCATTGATGGCATAGAGGAAGTTAATGATACTTTTCGTGGTGTGGATGGTGCTTATAACTTAGCAATACAAGGCATAAGAAATTGTCGTGCAGTTGGTCAACGTGTGGGTTTACGTTTTACAATCAATCGTTCTAATTATCAAGATATTGATAAAGTTTTAGATTTACTAGAAAAAAAGAGGACATTGATCGCATTTGTTTTTTTATCATCTTGTTTATTCTGGTCGTGGAGAAGATCTTATCAAAGAAGATTTGACCCATGAAGAGACCAGAGCTGTTTTGGATAAAATTGTAGAGCGTACCCTTGATTTTTCATCATCGAGGTAAGACAAAAGAGATTTTGATGGTGGATAATCATGCTGATGGGCCATATTTATATTTAAAGTATTTGAAAAAAGATAAAAAAAGGGCAGAAAGTATCTATCAATTACTTTCTACTAATGGTGGGAATCGCTCAGGGATTGCCTTTGCCAATGTTGACAACGAAGGCAATGTCCATCCTGATCAGTTTACACAACATCATTATTTAGGTAATGTTAGAGAAAAAAATCATTTAAAGAAATATGGACAGATGAAGCGCAACCTCTCTTAAAAAGGCTTAAAGAATAGAAAGCATTTGTTAGACTCAAAATGTCAAACTTGCACATGGCTCAATCTTTGCAATGGTAATTTTTAGAGCAAGAGGTGAAGCGGTTAGTGGTGATTTTTGGGGCTTTGATCCAGCTTGTTACCTAAGTTTTTGAGGAACGTCATTTTTGTTTTTGGAGGATAATTAATGAAGATAATGAGCTGGAATACAACCAATGCTTGTAATTTATACTGTGCACATTGTTACCGTGAGTCTGGTCAGCAAGCTAGCGGTGAGCTTGATACCCAAGAAGCGAAAAAACTGATCGAAGAAATTGCTAGAGCAGGTTTTCAGATTATGATTTTTTCAGGTGGCGAGCCTTTGATGAGGGATGATATTTATCTTTTGATTCATTATGCAAAACAATTGGGGCTTCGTCCTGTGCTAGGGACTAACGGTACCTTAATCACTGAAGAGGTGGCACATAAATTAAAAGAAGCTGGGCTTTTAGCAGCAGGTATTAGCCTGGATAGTTTAGGCAGAAAAAAACATGATCATCTAAGGGGTATGGATGGTGCATGGGATAAGGCAATTAGAGGGATGAAAAACTGTCAAGCTGTTGGCTTACCTTTTCAAATACATACGACTATCATGGATTGGAATGAGTCAGAAATTACGGATTTGATGGATTTTGCTGTTACAGTAGGAGCGAGAGCACATCATATTTTCTTTTTAATTCCGACAGGTAGAGGGGAAGAGATTAAGGCGATGGCATTGGATAGACTATCTTATGAGCGTGTCTTACAACGTATCATGACCAAAGCCAAAGCTATCCCCATTGAGGTCAAGCCAACTTGCGCCCCTCAGTTTATTCGTGTAGCGGATGAGGTTGGTAAAAAACAACGTTTTTCTAAAGGCTGTCTTGCAGGCTTAAGTTACTGCATTATTAGTCCTAAGGGTGAGGTTCAGCCATGTGCTTATATGAAAATGGCAATAGGAAATGTCAAAGAGCGTCCTTTTGATGAAATATGGGAAACAAATGAAGTTTTTCAAAGTTTGCGTACGATGAAGTACAGTGGACAATGTGGCACTTGTCATTATGGTGAGCGTTGTGGGGGTTGTCGTGCGAGGGCGGCTTATTACCATAAGGGAGATTATATGAGTGCTGATCCCCTTTGCATTTTAAATAAGGAGGGTAACTAGATGCGTGTGTTAGATGATATTGATAGAGAGATACTCATGTCACTTCAACGAGGGATACCAATTGTTTCTCGTCCTTATCAAGTTATGGCAGAGGAGATTGGAAATATTACAGAAAAGGAAGTTATTTTTTTAGAATTGAGGGCACTAAAGAAAGATAATATTATTAGGCGGATGTCAGGCTTTTTTTAACTCGCCTAAATTAGGCTATGTGTCCACTTTGGTAGCAGTCAAAGCTAAAGAGGGTTACTTTGATGAGGCAGTAGAACTGATCAATAGTTATACAGGTATTACACACAATTATTTGCGTGAGCATAAGTATAGTATATGGTTTACCTTAATTGCGATTAACCACCAGACGATGAATCATATTCTAGAGGTTATTAAGGATTCAACTTATGTAGAAAGTTTACTATCCTTTGATATGCAAAAACGCTATAAAATTGATGTGACCTTTGATGTGAGAGGGGAAAAGAAAAGTGGCTAATGAAATCACTTTAGAAGAGCAAGCCATTATTAGAGCCTTGCAAAAAGATTTACCTCTTATGCCAGAACCATATAAATTTTTTTAGCCCAAGAACTCAAAATCACAGAGGAAGAACTCTTAACACATATTGAAAATCTTATGGCAAAAAAGGCATTAAAGCGTATTTCGATTGCCCTAAGGCACAATAATGTCGGTTATAAGGTCAATAAAATGGGTGTGTGGCTTATTGCCGAGGATAAAATTGATGAAGTGGGTAAGATGATCGTCAGTCATCAAGCGGTAACGCATTGTTACAGACGCAATCCCCATGAAGAATTTCCCTATAATTTGTACACGATGTTACATGCTAGGAGTGAAGAAGCCTTTGAAGCAGTGGTTTTGGAGTTAAAAAAAGAGATTGAAAGTATCACTCAAACGGAAGTGTCTTATTGTATGTTAACGTCTCTAAAGGAACTTAAAAAAACAGGAATGAAATATTTTTATCGAAAAAAACCTGAAGAAGTCATCCAATAAAAAGCCCCTCTTGACTTAGTCAAGAGGGGCTTTTACTTAAAAGTGTGTGGTGTACGTTTTAGTCTTTTTCCTTTAACAGCTCAGTTAATTTGGCAATCAAGTAAAGCGCCAAAAGTAGAGAAAAAAACCGCGACAAACAGTCAGTGCATTAATTGCTGTAAGAGAGTCAGAGTTATCTTCTATAAATATAAGAGGATGAGAAAAAAAGAAAAAAAATAGACACATGATAATGGTAATATTGATGAGAGATAAATGATGATATTTTTTTGCATAAAAAGAATTACCTCCTATTATTTCAATATCTCCTTTGATTAAAAAAATTGAGTTAACAAAGTACTAGCGAGCTACTTGCAATTGTATAATAGCAATATAAAATAAAATTATCAAGTAGCTTTGGCTTATTATAACTGGAAATAGACTTTTGCAAAGTGAATATAAAAAAATAACCTACAGGCACTGGTCTTTTAGATGGTGCCTGTAGGTTGATAGATAGAAAAGACTTAATTTTTTTAATATCAGCTAAGAGTCCGCCACGCAAGAGAAGGTGCTCTTGACGTTGACCAAGTTCAATATCAAGGGCATAGGTCTTACCAGTGCGTTCATTTTTAACGGTAACAAGTTTATTTTTGACGCTTTCCACAAGGTTGTCAAAATGAAGGGTATCTCCAACTTGGAAGTCTTCATAGTCTTCAGGATTTTTAAAGGTTAGTGGTAGAATACCATTGTTGACCAAATTGGCTTTATGGATACGTGCAAAGGATTTGGCAATAACAGCACAGACGCCAAGATAAAGTGGGGCAAGGGCGGCGTGTTCACGGCTAGAGCCTTGACCATAGTTTTCACCTGCAATGATGACTGGTGGATTCTTGGCATTTTTACAACGTTCTGGAAAATCTTTGTCTGCCGGTGTCATGCAGAAATTGGCAAGATGAGGGATGTTGGAACGGAAAGGCAACAAAGAAGCATTAGATGGCATGATATGGTCAGTGGTGATATTATCTTCTAAATGTGTGCAGACTTCACCAGTGAGACTATCTTGGATAGCCTTACCGATAGGCACTTCTTTGATGTTTGGCCCTTTTACAAGAGGGGTCTTGCCGATAAAGTCCTCGTTTGGCTTGATGAAAAGGTTATCATCAAGGTTAAAGGTATCTGGGGTTTTGATATTTTCAAAACGTTTGTCCCCATAAGGGTCTTGTAAAGTACCAGTAATGGCAGAGAGGATAGCCGTTTCAGGGCTGACGAGATAGACATCTGCTGATGGGGTACCACTGCGTGCGTAGAAGTTACGATTGAAGCTACGCAAAGAAACACCATTGGTGTTAGGTGCTTGTCCCATACCGATACAAGGGCCACAACCGGATTCTAAAATTCTAGCACCAGCTTCTAAGAAGATAGTGAGCAAGCCATCGTCAGCGAGACGTTTTAAAAATTTGGCGAGAGCCTGGGGCAATGACCAAAGAGACATCAGGATGGACAGCGTTGCCTTTTTAGGATGGCAGCGCATTTTGCCATGTCAAGGTAGGATGAGTTGGTGCAACTACCAATGGCAACTTGATTGATTTTTAAGCCAGTGAGTTCACTAGCAGGTTTGATTTTTGTCAGGGCTGTGTGGGCAAGCAACCAAAGGACGAAGCTCATCAAGATTGATGTGGATGGTTTTTAGCGTATTTTTGCATCACTATCCGCACTAAGAGGGGTATAGATGTCTTCTCTACCCATTGTTTTTAAGAAAGCTTGGGTCATCTCATCAGAAGGAAAGATAGATGAGGTTGCGCCAAGTTCAGCACCCATGTTGGTGATGGTAGCACGCTCAGGAACGGTTAAAGTTTTGACCCCTTCGCCTGTGTATTCATAGCATTTATTGACGCCACCTTTAACGGTTTCTAGCTCAAGGACTTTTTAAAATAATATCCTTAGCACTGACGCCTGTTTGCAATTTACCACTGAGACGGACTTCGATGACTTCTGGCATGGTAATATAATAGCTTTTTGCCTGCCATGGCAGCTGCGACATCAACACCACCGGCACCAATAGCAAGCATACCAATGCCACCACCGGTAGGGGTATGAGAGTCTGAACCGATTAAGGTTTCACCTGGCACACCAAAATTTTCAATATGTACTTGGTGGCAGATACCATTACCTGGACGAGAGAACCATAAACCATAGTTTTTTTAGCAGCACTTTGGATAAAGAGGTGGTCATCAAAGTTTTCAGGACCACTTTGAAGCATATTATGGTCAATGTAGGCAACAGAGCGTTTGGTTTTGACTCGGTCAATGTCCATAGCTTCTAGCTCAAGATAAGCCATGGTGCCTGTGGAATCTTGGGTAAGGGTTTGATCAATTTTGATACCAATTTCATTTCCTGGTATCATTTCACCATCAGTGAGATGGCTGGCAATAATTTTTTCAACAAGTGTTGGCATAGTTTTCCTCCTTCATATACCTCCGTAAGATAATAATATTATAGCTTTTTCTAGGGTTTTTACTGCAATCATTTGCCAAGAGACTGATAAAATTTAACTAAAAAAACTAGCCTCTAGAGGCTAGTTTTTTTAGTGCTTAAGATAGAGTTCTAGTTTTTTTGTCTGAATTCATTTAAGAGGGTTTCACGATAGTCTCTTCTATCTTGGTTTTTCGATAATCTTATCAAGATCCATAAGTAAAATTTTTAATATTAGCTTCAAATAAATCTTGTAAAAAGCTTGGTTCTTTTTAAGTCGCTCATTTTTTTCTCTTCCTCTCTTAGTTGTTTTTATGGGTTAATTATACCTTAATCTGACAAAATAATAAATAAGGGCTAGGGCTTAGATTAGGGTGGTTTTTGAAATAACGGGTATAAATATAGATAGATATTTTTTTAGGGAGGGACTAAACATGGAATTTATGGACGTGGTAAAGGGAAGACATTCCTGTAAAAAATTTGATTGTCGTCAAGTGGAAGAGGAAAAGTTACTTCGTATCTTAGAAGCAGGACGCTTGGCGCCAACAGCAAAAAACTTGCAAGAACAAAAAAATTTATGTGATTCAATCTGAAGAAAATCTTGCAAAGCTTGATAAATTGACCCCTTGTCGTTATGGCGCCCCTACCTGTCTCCTCGTTGCTTTTGATAAAAATAATGTCTTTACTTATCCAGGTGGCAAAAGGGATAGTGGGATAGAGGATGCAAGTATTGTAGCAACCCATATGACTTTGGCAGCCTTTAATGAAGGTGTGGATAGTTGCTGGATAAATCTTTTCAATCCTGATGAAGTGGCAACTGCTTTTCAACTTACCAGACAATGAAGAAGTGTTGATGCTTCTAGATTTGGGCTATGCGCATCCAGAGGCAAAGATGAATCCTAAACATGGACAGCGCAAGCCTCTCAGCGAGACAGTGACTTACTGTTAAAGGTGGAGTAGGATTTTATTAACAAAAAAAATATTTTTTTATCAAAAATTTTTATCAAAAAAATTAAGTTTTTCTTTTTCAAGAGAGGTATTTTTTTGGTATAATTCTACCGTGTCTTTTATAAAGAGAAAGAGATGTTATTTATAGGATTAGGAGAAAAAAATAATAATGAAGATAGAGCAGTTGGAAACATATTTAGCGAGTCTAGAAAAAAACCACATAAGACTTTTTAGACTGAGTGTAGAATTTGGACATATTTTGGTCCAAGCAACTACCTTAGAAGCCTTAGGTTATGAAGGTCAAAATGGCATCAAAGCCTTGCTTTCCTATCTTGTGGGTTTAGGTTGGGAAGGTGTCATGGAAGGTGATAAGCTTTATTGGTGCTAGAAAAAGTGATCATGAATGGGTCAGCCTTGGTGTAGGGTGGACAGATTAACTGGCACTACAGTGATTTTATTATGATTCGTGATTTGGATCAGGCTTACTTAGCATTTATTGAGGGCTTGTTTGATGAATTAAAACGCCGTCAAAGTATCTTACTCGCAACAGGGCATCAACCCGTCACCAAGACCAGTGATTTGGAAACTATGCCAATGGCACATGCCAAAAATGTTGAAATATTTGCAAAAAGACAATACAGCACTTTTTAGATTACTATAAAGCCTCTTGCTTTATGAAGGTCAGTCTAAATTATGCACATTCTGATAATTTTTGAAAAAGCGTTTTCAAGCAGCAACCATTATCTATCCAGCTTTAGCTTCCTTATTTGCCAATGTGGCTTGGTATGAAGGGAAGTCAGTTGATGGGCTATTATTTAATATCAATAATCTCTACAAAGGTGATGAGCGTCTGTATCATGTGGAAGAAGCGTTGCATAATACTTTTAAATACGATGCCTATGCGTATTTTTATGACCCATACTTTAGGTATTGATAAATTAGAAGAAGATGGCAGTCTCACTTATGTTGGAGACAAAGAATTGCGTGAAGTCTATGATGAAATGACAGAAGCAATGGTAAAAACATAGCTTAAAACAATGTTTCACCAATTGTAGGGGTTAGTGAAGAAGGTATCACAATTAACAATATTGATGCGGTACCTTATCCTCTCAATATGGCTTATGTCCTTTTGGTCAAAGCGCTTTTTATACAATCCAGATCATATGACAGCAATTCAAAAAAATGCTTGAACAAATCAAAGAAGATGGGCTCCTAGCTTCTCGCAAAGAATGGTTACAAAAAAAGGGATAGAAGCAAAACTTGGGGAAGGTTCAGTCTATGATATGATTAAAGATATTTTTCTTTATGGTGACATTGAGCATTGAACCATCAGAACAGCATTATATTCAACCATTAAACTCTCTTGTATTTAAAAAAATATAAAGGTCTATGATGTCAGTGCCCGTCAATTTGAAAATATTGTTAAACAAAAGTAAGTGCATTAACCCTATGTCTTGATGGCATAGGGTTTCAATATATTAAGGAAGTGAATAAATGAAACCATTAGTGGCTATTGTAGGACGTGCCAATGTAGGGAAATCGACCTTGTTTAATCGTCTTACACACACCAAGCTTGCCATTGTCGAAGACGAACCTGGGGTAACAAGAGATAGACTTTATCGTGATGTTAATTGGAATGGGAAGAGTTTTTACCTTGATAGATACTGGAGGTATCGAAGTCTATTCAGAAGACGAAATTTTAAAAAATGTTCGGTTTCAAGCCCAAGTCGCCATTGATGAAGCTGATCTTATTTTATTTATGGTGGATCAAAAAACAGGTCTACTGCAAGATGATGAATTAATTGCTCAAATGCTCAGACAAAGTGGTAAGGAAGTTATTGTCGTTGTCAACAAGATTGAAAAACTTTGATGATATGACGGGTATTTATGAGTTTTATAGTTTGGGCTTTGAACAGGTAATAGGAATCTCTGCTTCCCATGGGAGTAATACAGGGGATCTTTTGGATGAAGTGTTATTTTTCTTTGGCAAAGCTCCCTGATGAAACAGAAAAAGATGATGGACATATCAAAATTGCTGTTATTGGGCGACCAAATGTCGGCAAGTCTTCACTTACCAATATTATTATTGGAGAAGACCGTTCTATTGTCAGTGATGTGGCCGGAACGACAAGAGATGCGATTGACTCAGATTTTTTTACTGGCATGGCGAAAAGTTTACCATAGTGGATACCGCTGGGATGCGTAAACGTAAAAAAAATAGATTATAACGTCGAGCGTTATAGTGTCTCACGTTCCCTTTATGCCGTCGATAAGTCGGATGTGGTATTAGCTGTCATCAATGCTGAAGAAGGCTTAATCGAACAAGATAAAAAAATTATCGGTTATGCCCATGAAGAAGGCAAAGGTATTATCCTGGTGGTCAATAAATGGGATCTTGTTGAAAAAAAGATAATAAGACACAAAAAAAGAATTTAGTGAAAAGTTAAGGGCAGAACTACTATTTTTTTATCCTATGCGCCTATTTTTATTTGTTTCTGCTAAAAACCCATCAAAGGGTTTCTAAAATCATGGAAGTTGTCAAAGCTGTAGCCGAAACTAGAACTTTGCGTCTTTCCACAAGTGTGCTTAATGAAATCTTACGTGATGCTGTATTGAAAAATCCTCCACCAACAGATAAGGGCAAGCGCTTGAAAAATCTTTTTATATGACTCAAGTAGGTATTGCCCCGCCAACGTTTGCTATTTTTGTTAATGATGAAGCCCTTATGCATTTTTCTTATATGCGTTATCTTGAAAATAGGATTCGTGACTACTTTATTTTTGAAGGCACATGTTTGAAATTCTTCCTCCGAGAGAGGAAGGGAGAGGATAAATAACATGTTAGTGATAGTGGCGATAGTAGGCTATTTTTTGGGCGCCTTACCTTTTTGGGGTGATTTTATCACGACTCAATGGGGTCGATATTTTTAAAAGAGGGTAGTGGTAACCCTGGTTTTTACCAATGTCTTACGTAATCTTGGGGTCAAGGTTGGTGCTATGGTACTTATCTTGGATATGCTTAAAAGGTACCTTAGCGACTTTTTTTGGGTAGCTATTTGGCAGGCGAATGGGGCATGCTTGTAGGCTTTGGTTGTGCCTTAGTGGGACATAGTTTGAGTCCTTTCATCCGCTTTCGTGGGGGTAAAGGTATTGCCACTGGTGCTGGTGGCTTGCTTTTTATCTCTCCATTGACTTTCCTACTTTCTGCTTTAACTGTTGTTGTACCCGCTATTTTGACCAAATATATGTCTTTAGGTGCGATCTTATCTGCCTTAGGCACACCAATTTATCTCTATCTTACAGGAGAGAGTTGGCGAGTGGTTGGCACCATTGGTCTTTTATCGTGTTATGTCATTTTTTTACATCGCAGCAATATTGTTCGTTTGCTCAAAGGTGAAGAAAACAAAATTAGTTTAGGAAAGAGGGATTAAAATGCCAGAAGTTGCAATTTTTAGGATCGGGTAGTTGGGGCTGTGCCTTAGCGGAAAGCCTTGCTATTAAAGGAACTGAAGTCCTTTTATGGGGAAGAGACAAAAAAGTTATTGATGAAATCAACAAACAACGTACCAATGAAGCCTATCTACCTGGTGTTAAGCTTTCAGAATCTATTTTGGCAACAACTGACCTAGATAGCATAAAAGAGAGTAAAGTCATTGTGGTAGCGATCCCAACGCAAAAAAACAGCGTGCTTTTTCTAGTAGAACATCAAGACCTGTTAAAAGATAAGATTTTTAGTCAATGTTGCTAAAGGCTTAGAAATAGGGACACATTTAAGGCTAAGTGAAGTCTATCAAGAGGTCTTTGGTGAGATGGTGGATTATCTAGCCTTATATGGGCCAAGTCATGCTGAGGAAGTCGCAAGAAGCTTGCCAACAACCTTGGTTGTAGCTGGTGGCAATTTAGAAAGTGCTCAATATGTGCAAGCGCTTTTTAATTCTAAGACCTTGCGTGTCTACACCAATGATGATCTTGTTGGGGTAGAATATGGTGGAGCATTAAAAAATATTATTGCACTAGCAATCGGTATGACCGTAGGTTTAGGTTATGGGGATAATGCTCAAGCAGCGTTGATGACCAGAGGCTTGGCAGAGATTACGAGATTGGGTGAAAAAATGGGTGCCAATCCCTTGACTTTTTTAGGCTTAACAGGTGTAGGGGATTTAATTGTGACTTGTACTAGCCCTCATAGTCGTAACCGTACTGCAGGTTATAAGTTGGGTAAAGGTGAAAAATTACAAGAGGTTTTAGACAATATGGGCATGGTGGTAGAGGGTATTACCACGACGCAAGCAACTTATGCTCTTGCTAAAGAAAAATGGTGTGAGTGCTCCTATTGTAGAAGGTTTATACGGTGTCTTATTTGAAGGCGATTCAGCTTTAGATATGGCAGAAAATTTAATGCTTAGAGAAATGAAGCGTGAATAATATGGATATACAATTAGAAAATGTTAGTTATATTAATCAGGGTAAAAACCATCTTAAATGATATTAACTGGCAGGTGAGAACGGGTGAAAATTGGATTTTATTTGGGCTTAATGGCTCTGGAAAAAAACGACCCTTCTCAATTTAATTACAGGCTATTTCTATCCCTCAAAGGGTAAGGCAGAGGTGCTTGGTTACACCTTTGGTAAAAGCACCTTTGAGTGAACTTCGTAAGCATATTGGCTGGGTAAGTTCAGCTTTAAATGAGAAAAATTCCAAGTGAGGATACCTTAAAAAGAAGTCATTATCAGTGGTTTGCATGCTTCCTTAGGACTATGGGAAGGGGTGACGCCCAAAGAAGAGATTCAGGCAGGTTTGGTGTTATCACGCTTAGGGATGAAGCATTTAGCAGATAGAAAGTATCGTCTCTTATCACAAGGCGAAAAAAACAAAAAAAGCCATGATAGGACGTGCCCTCATCCAAAAACCACAGATTTTGATTTTTGATGAAGTGTACAATGGACTAGATATCTTTGCTCGTAAAGTTGTAGAAGATATTATCTTTAAGCTTTCAGAGGGTGAGGAAACCCTAATTTTTTGTGAGCCATAATACAGAAGATATTCCTTCCACTTTTTAATAAGGTATTAATGCTAAAAAGATGGGAGTGTCTTTGGTGCAGGACTCACAAGAGGGCTGATTACAAAAGAAAATCTCAGTGCTTTTTATGACAATGAAGTTGATGTGACTTGGTATCAAGGCCATTTTTACATTTCTTTGACCTCATAGATAAGGAGTGTTATAATGAGCGAACTATCAAACAAGGAAGAGGAAGTGTCAGAGATAGTGGGCTTGAAGGTTCAATTGAGTCATTTTGAAGGCCCGATGGATCTCCTTATTCATTTGATAGAAAAGAATAAAATTCAAATTGAAGATATTCCTATTGCGGAAATTACAACACAGTATTTTTCTTATCTTGAAGAAGCAAGAAGTATGAATTTAGAGATAGCGAGCAGCTTTTTTTACTAATGGCATCTCAACTCATTAAAATCAAGGTGCGCTTGCTTTTACCTAGACCTAAAGAAAGTGAAGATCCAAGGCTAGAACTTGTGGATCGCTTGGTAGAATATCGCTTTTTTAAGGATGAAGTGGATATTTTTCAAGAAAAATATGAAGAAAATAAGGTCTACCATTATAGACAGATTGATGAGGCATTATTAAAGCGTGCTTATCAACTCAAATTGCCTTTATTGTCGATGGATGTTCGCTTACTGACAGATAGCTTAGAAAAAATTTTGACACCATTTCAAGAGACGCCTATGGTAATTCAAAAGGAAAAATTATCAGATTGAGACTTTCGTTAAGTTTATAGAGGAAAGTACTGGTGAGGATGGTGTCGCCTTTGAAGACTTATTTCAAAATTTTACTTCTAGGCCAGCTGTGATTACGATGTTTTTAGCACTTCTTGAAGCACTTAGACGCAATAGCATTAGGATTTTTCAAAAAGAGGAATTTTCTCAAATTCTGATTTATCCAAAAGAGGTTTAATGTGTTATACGAAAATGAATCTAAAAAAATTGCTGAGGGACTCTTATTTATCTCTAATGAAGGTATGACTCAATGATGTTGGCGGATCTGATGCAGATTGATAGGGAAGATGCCCAAAGATTGTTAGATGACCTTTATGAAGATTATATGGCAAAAGAAAGAGGCTTTTTTCATAAGAAGAATGGGTCAACTTTATCAATTTGCAACGATTCCCCTAGTGAACCCTTATATTGAAGGTTTATTTCGGCCTAAAGCTAGCCAGCTTTCAAAAGCAAGTGTTGAAATACTAGCGATTATAGCCTATAAACGAAAGGTAACTAGAGGAGAAATTGAGGCAATTAGGGGCGTTAAAAGTGAAGGCCCTTTGGCACATCTTTTGGAAAAAAATCTCATTGAAGAGGCTGGAAGATTGGAAGTTTCAGGACGACCTATCTTATATCAAACGACAGATATATTTTTACGTACTTTTGGTCTGGCTTCTTTGGATGATCTACCCAATATAGAGGAATATCAGTCATTATTTGATAAGGTATCAGAAAAAATATCTGATAAAGACAATAAGAGACTAGAGGAGGAAACTTAACTATGTGTGGAATTGTTGGTTATATTGGCGAAAAACAAGCAGAAGCTATTTTGCTTGATGGTTTAAAAAAACTGGAATATCGAGGTTATGATTCAGCAGGTATTGCAATTATTGATGATGGACATCTCAATATTGCTAAAAAAATCAGGTAAATTAGATGTTTTTAGTGGATGCTTTAGCGTCTTCACCTTTTTAAAGGTGTTGTAGGGATAGGCCATACTAGATGGGCAACTCATGGCAGACCAACAGATAATAATGCCCACCCTCATAAAAGCCCAAATGGCAAAATTGCAATTGTTCATAATGGCATTATTGAAAACTTTCAAGCGTTGAAAAATACTTATTTAGCAGATCATACCTTTGCATCAGAAACAGATACAGAGGTTGTTGCTCACCTTCTTGAGAAATTTTATGAAGGTAATTTAGAAGAAACCGTTGATAAAGTACTATCCTTAATCAAGGGTTCTTATGCACTTGTTGTGATTAGTCAAGATGAGCCAGATAAGATTATTGTTTCACGCATGGATAGTCCTTTGGTCATCGGTCTTGGACAAGGGGAAAATTTTGTGGCTTCTGATGTGCCGGCACTTTTAGCACATACACGAAAATGTATCTATATGGAAAGTGGTCAGAGGGCAATCTTAACAAAAGAAGCTGTTACAATAAAAGATGAAAATAACCAAGTGGTGGAAATGCCAGTTCATGAGATTGCTTGGGATGAACAGTCTGCTGCCAAGGGTGGCTATGATCATTTCATGATTAAAGAAATCCATGAACAACCTGAGGCTTTTTAATAAAACACTCGCTAATAGAATCCAAAAATGGCAAGGTTGTCATGGAAGAGTTTAGCTTGACTAAAGAAGCTGTTGAAAAAGTTCAAGATGATTTATATCGTGGCTTGTGGGACAGCGTACCATGCAGGTCTTGTCGGCAAAACCTATTTAGAACATACCTTAGGCTTACCTGTTTTTTTGTAGAAGTGGCAAGTGAGTTTAGATACCGAAATCCGATGATAGATGAAAGTACCTTGGTGATTTTTTTATCAGTCAATCTGGAGAAACCGCAGATACGATGGCAGCCCTTAGAGAAGCCAAGAAAAAAGGCGCTAAAACTTTAGCGATTACCAATGTTGTGGGTAGTGCTTTGAGTAGAGAAGCTGATGAAGTGACTTATTTATATGCAGGTCCAGAAATTTCTGTGGCTTCTACTAAAGCTTATACTACAATGTTAATTTCCCTTTGTTTAATCGCTTTATACTTAGGTGATATGACAGGGCGTTTTGACGAGACCGAGGCTAAAGCTGTGGTAGCTAGCCTAGAAGCGCTGCCTGAAATGGCAAAAACTTTGCTCACTGAGGAAAAAATCACAACACTAGCCAAGCTAGGGGAAGGTTTGGAAAAAAAGTAGAGAATCTCTTTTATATTGGTAGAGGTCTGGACTGGGCAGTGGCTCAAGAAGGGGCATTGAAATTAAAAGAAATTTCTTATATTCATGCAGAAGCTTATGCCGCAGGAGAGCTTAAGCATGGTACCTTAGCACTAATCACCAAAGAAACACCAGTCATTGCAATTGCTCTTCAAAAGAGTACTTATGATAAGGCCATGAGTAATATTGAAGAGGTAGTTGCCAGGGAAGCAAGTGTCATTCTCTTTGTTGAAGAAGGTAGAGAGGTTCATATGAAGGCCCCTACAATTTATATTCCTCAAGCTGATGATATGGTTTTACCAATCCTTTCAGCGATACCACTTCAGATTTTGGCTTACTATACTGCCAAAGCACGAAATTGTGAAATTGATCAGCCAAGAAACCTCGCTAAGAGTGTGACAGTAGAATAAAAGTAAACTTCAAAATGCAGTATTCCAAAAAAGTTAGCAGCACGATCTAACTTTTATGAGATACTGCATTTTTTTACTATTCCCAATAAAATAAAGGCGTAGTATGCTAATAAATATTGATTTAATAAGGACAGTGAAAAAGAGTCTATTCCCAAACATAAAAAAATGTAGATAATAGAATAAAGAATAAAATATGGCTTAAGTACTAGAGTGTAGAAAGGCTATCATATGACTTTACTTGAAACGATAAGAAAAAAAATAAAGCATTGAATATGTTGCTGTTGCAAGAATGTGATATTTATTTTTTTATGAGCAAATACAAAAAGTTCAATTTTTCAGATCATGGAGAAACGTATTCCCTTAATTGTCAAGCTTTTTGCTCAAGATGGGAGTGGTGGGGAATATGTTTTTTTCTTGAGGATAAGAGTATAGGGTTTATCAGTAGTGAAGGGGAGGTTGGAAGGGTTAGCGAAAGTTTGGAGAACTTACTGACTTTTTTTGATTCACGCAGGTTGTCTCTCTGATTTTTAGTTGCAAGCATTTTTATAAAAGTGAAGTTTTATTAGAAAAGTTCTGTACAAACTACTGCTTAAAGATAAGGGAGGACTATAAGGCGAAAGGTCAAAACTGGGATGAGGTACGTGGCAAAATTGCTCTAGCTCTAGGGCTTAGCTTTCATCCGGAAGCCTTGAGTATTTGGGCAATGCAATTTTACAAAGCTACTATAAAGGGAGCCGGTATTTTTCATGTCACTATCTTGATGGGGAAAAAAAGACTATAGTTGTGATAGTGTGCTTTCGGATAGTGTTGGGATGTGGACGATGCAACTTGTCGGCATGAGTCGAGAAGAAATTGAAAACTATAGTGATTAAGAAAACTTTGAGAAGGATGAGAGTGTGGATAGAAATATACTTCGCATTGTAAAGATTGAAAAAGAAGCTTTGATGGAATTTATTTATGAAAAACTTTGTAGCACAGCAGGAAGCGATTCTTGAAGTTTCGCCACTAGGCGTGATGAATAATTTTGCATTTGACTGGGATGAGGGCACCTTTATTTTTTTACGGCGCATCAAAGGGAAGATGAAAATGGTGATATGATTCCTTTTCCGAAAGAAATTAACATCAAAGAAGCCTTAGAGCGCTTACCTGTGACGACAACATCTGTCTTAAGCACTGGTAAAAAAAGTATAAGGATTATACTTTTTGATGACTTAGGCAAACGATTAGATTAAAAAAAGGGTATTTTTATGGAGAGTAAATATGACTAAGAACGAGATTATAGAAGTGCTAAAGTCAAGAGCAAAACCTTATGAAGACTATTCTATTGACGATGGAGTCAAACAGGCGATGTTAAATTTAGCCGATCCTTATGCGTTGGTGGAACCTATTTTTGGAACTCATTGCCACCAATCCAACAGTTGATTTTGGCAGTCCTGGGGAATTGGTGCATTTTGTAGAACAGTTTTATAAAAAAAGGTTATGAGGACTTACTGATAGCCTCTGTTTTTAAAAACAGCCATCGCCACACAATATCTGGATGCTTCATCGTTGTTTTAATGCACCTAATGATCCAAAGCACCAAGCCTATCAAGAAGTGATTGAGAGGCTCAGAGCTGATGCTTTTGGTCAGTGATGAGATAAAACAAACGATTGATGCTTTTGATTGGTGAGGTATCATAGAAAGCAAGAAAAAAATTGGTGGTTTTTATCTGAGTGAAAAAAATATTAATTGAGCATTTAAAAGCGACTAGGGAAACCTTGGCAATTAAACGATACTATGGCAGACAAAGTGAGCAATTGATAGAAAATATACTTATAAAAATATAACTCAGGGATTTTTGAGGGGTTGCTCGTGAAGAAAATAGAGGTGCTGTACAAAAATCAGATCTTAACACTAACGCAATTTTGGGGAAATAATGCATGGTGTTTGTGGATTAAAGAACCAAGCCAGATAAGTTTGCCAAAAATGCAATTTGTTGGAGGCTATCCCAATGAATGGTGTATCTTTGTGGAGGATTTAACAGAGGAAGAAAAAAGACAGATTACAACAGTTGATGGGATACCTTTGGCAGATCTAATTAAATTAAAGTAAAGAGGTAAAATCATATGCAACTAATTGATCAAATCAAGGCAATAGAAAAGTACATATGTGAATACTTTGAAGATTGGGGCTTAGATGACCCTATTGAAGAAGCGTACTTAGCAGATTATCAGGAAATTTCAGGGGCAAGCCAAGAAGCACTTAGTGCATTTGAAGAAAAAGTTTCATCTTACTTTACCAGATGACTTTAAAAAGACTTTATCAGTATAAAAAAATGGTAGTAAATATTTAAGTATCTTGCCTAGTGTCATTGATGAAGCTGAGATGACATTTTGCTTAATGAGTTTACAGGAGATAGAAAAATATTAAACAGTATTTTCAAAATAAGGATGCCTTATTAACAGCGTTTAGCGATTATTTTACAAGTGATGATATTGAAGCTATGCGAGATAGTAGGATAAAGCCCTATCTTTTTAATCAAAAATGGCTTCCCTTTGCCCAGTATTGTGATAGCTGTTATTTGATGTTGGATTTTGATCCAGATCAAGCGGGAAAAGAAGGTCAAGTGCTTTGTTATAGTCATGATCCTGATAGGGTGGTTTATGTTGCATCAAGTATTGGTGCTTTGATCAATGAAATTATGGGTGGTATTACTGAGCAATAACAAGAAGTACGAAAGCTCGTTGTATGTTGGTGATAGTCATGACCTGAAAAGGTATGAATTATACAATTGTCGCTAAAATAGTGTATGATTTGTGATGAAGTACATATTTTTACAACTATAGTAAAATAAGGTGGTTTTCTAAATACCTTAAGCGTGCTACAATGCAACTAGCAACTTTGAAAGAGGATTAATATGAATACTAAAGGAAAGTTTAGCTATAAAAAGAGGCTATGATGGTTTACGTTTCTTTTGCAATTTTAGCAATTATTTTATATCATTATGTACCTTATCGTATTTCTGGTGGTTTTTTAGGTGTAGATGCTTTTTTGGTACTGTCAGGATTTTTGGCTGGCACTTCACTGATGAATACAAAACAAGGCAAGGATTTTTTTCCTATTTTTCGTACCTGTATAAACGTTTCATACGTTTGACGGTACCGATGTTTGGAATGTTCATTTTTTTCAGTTGCCTTTTTTTACACTTTTTGGTGAGAAATTTTTTTATTTAATGTCAAAACGGCGATTTGGAGTAGTTTTTTTATATGTTAATAACTATGTTCAAATTTTTTTGAAGGCTCTTCTTATTTTTGCAAACTTTGTCAATCCATCGCCGTATGTCCATCTTTGGTATTTGGGTGTACAGATGCAACTTTACATCGTTGTACCGATACTTTTCTTTTTAGGACGAAAGCTTTTGGTCAATAATCGTAGTTTGGCAGGATTATTTATCATTTTTTTGCAATAATTAGTGCGATTTTTGATGGCAGTGCTTTTTACCTGTGGGTGGGGATCCTTCAAAGGTTTATTATGCAACCCACACGAGAGCTTTTTAGCTTTTTTTATAGGAATAGCAGCGAGTTTGCTGATGCCGTCTCTAAGACCAATTTTAGGCAGAAGAACTAAAGGTATGGGGCTCAAGCTTATCTTATTTGTGATCAGTTTGATTGGTATGGTGACTTTAGTTTTTCAAATTGGAAGCCATGTCAACATTTACTTACAGAGGTGGCTTGATACTATTTGATCTCTTTGTTGTAATATTTATCATACTCATTGCCTTTTATGCCACCACTCAATAAGATCGTTGGTATCTTACCTTTTTGCTATTTTTAGGTAAAATTAGTTTTAGTGTGTATCTCTGGTATTATCCAGTCTACAGTTATTTTTAATTTTTGGTCCTTTTGCGAGTAGTTGGATCGGGGTCAACTGGCCAGCTCAACTTGGGATTTTATTTATTATCAGTTTACTTTCTTATCTTTTCTTTGAAGCCTTTTTTTGACGAAATTTATTTTTAAGTGGTAAGATGCGTACTTTTTATCAGAGATTTCAAAGTCAGTTCCCTCAAAGAGAATTTGCAAAAGCTAGTCAGTACAGTGATGGTAGCTGTGATTTTGCTGATTTCAGTGACAGGCGTCCTTGCTGCACCAAGTGGCAAAAATGAAACTGTGGCAGAGTTGGAAGCAAGGCTAGCAGAGGAACAACGCAAGGTTGCTGAGGCAAAAAATTACAGGAACAATTGGATGCAGGCAAGGAAATCCCTGATGTACCTGGCTTGGATAGAGCAGTGATGCTTTATGCAAGGGAACAACAGATGACTTTTTGTGGGTGATTCTATTTTGCTTTCAGCAAGTAGTGCAATTGCCAATGTTTTTCCAAATGCCAATATTGATGGTGCTGTGGGAAGACAGCTTTATAACAGTGATGTTGTGGTTAAAAACCTTGAAAGCCAAGGTAAGTTGGCAAACTTAGTGGTGGTGATTTTTAGGGACAAATGGTAGCTTTACAGAAAAAGCAACTCAAGCAGTTTGTAGAAACTTTTGGTAAAGAGAGACAGTTGGTCTTTTTGACAACCTTTGTACCACGTGCTTGGCAGGATAATGTCAACAATGCCTTGAAAAAGCTTGCTAAGGAAAATAAGCAGGTCATCTTATTTGATTGGTATAGCCATATTAATGGGCACCCTGATTGGCTAGCACAAGATGGTGTTCACCTTAATGATACAGGAGCAGCCCAATTGGCAAACTTTATAGCAATCAACCTTTATGCGACTTTTGACACAACACATAAGGATTTAGAGGTAGCAAATAATAAAGCAAAAGAGGCAAATACAGCATTAGAAAACAGCAAGGTAGCCGTTGGTAGTACTGAAACAACGACTGACACAACAGATGCAACTGAAACAAGTGATACAACTGACAACAGTGCTTCTGTAGGTTAATTGTAATGAGATGAAAAAGAGGTGTAGCGTGCGCTACACCTCTTAGTATTTTTGGTATATTCTATTTTAGAGGTGGTAAATGTGATGAAAAAAATCTATGTTATTGCTGGTGGTAGCTGTATTGGTTGTGCAAGCTGTGCAGAAGTTTGCCCTGTAGGTGCGGTAAAATCTTTAGCAACCATTTATAGTATTGATGAAGCTAAATGTGTTGGCTGTGGCAGATGTGAAAAGATTTGTCCAAAGATGTGCATCTTTCCAGAAGATGATGATAAAAAAATAATTGAATAAATGTTCATATGTTCTTGACAAGGCTCTAAAAATAACATACAATAACATATGAACAAATGCTCAATTGTTAGAAAAGGGGGATTTTATGCGAGAAAATTTTCCTGTGTGTGAAATATCGTGTATCCATACAGATAATGTCGATACCGTAAGGGAAAAGATGCCTGAAGATGAAGTGCTCTATGAGCTAGCAGACTTATTTAAAGTCTTTAGTGATTCAACACGAATCAAGATATTATGGGCACTAAGTGTCAGTGAATTATGTGTGTGTGACATTGCTCATCTACTAGATATGACCCAATCAGCTATTTCTCATCAGCTCAGAACACTTAAATTGTCACGTTTGGTTAAAAGTAGAAAATCAGGAAAAAAATTGTTTATTATAGTTTAGACGATAGTCACGTTTATGATATCTTTGCTCAAGGTCTTGCCCATGTGGGTCATACAATGTTTAATTAAAAAGGAGAAAAATCATGAAAACATTTACATTACTAAATTTGGGTTGTAACAGTTGTGCAGATAAAATGGAACGCAAGGTTAAAAAAATTAAAGGGGTAAGTTCTGCTCAAATTAACTTTATTACCAGTAAACTTCTTATTGAATATGATGAAGAAAATGAAGCAGAAATTTTAGAAAAAGTGCAAAAAGTCATCTCTAAAGTAGAGCCAGAATGCGCTTTAGAGGTGCTCTAATGAAAAAGAACTTTGCTTTTTTAGCACTGGGCGCTTTATTTTATGTTATAGGTATCCTGACTCAATTTTACTTAGAAAATATTAATCTTTCTTTGGCTTTTTTTATATCCTATCCTATTTGATTGTAGGGCATAGGGTACTTTATTCTGCTGTGCTTTCTATCAGTAGAGGTGCTATTTTTAGTGAGTTTTTTTTAATGAGCTTGGCAACACTTGGTGCTTTCTTTTTAGGTGAATATCCAGAGGCAGTTGCCGTTATGTTATTTTATCGTATTGGTGAAATTTTTTTGAAGACTATGCTGTGGGCAAGTCAAGAAAATCGATTACCGATATTATGGCAATTCGACCTGACTTGGCACATGTCAAACGAGGTGAAGTTGTTAGCTCAGTTAAGCCGGGAGAAGTTCAAACTGGTGAGGTCATCGTTGTCTATGCAGGAGAGAGAATACCCTTAGATGGGGTGGTGCTTTCTGGTCGTGCCAACTTAGATACTTCCGCTTTGACAGGTGAAGCCTTACCTCAAGCAATTAGTGAAAATGAAGAGATTTTAAGTGGAACCTTAAATTTGGATGGCGTGCTAGAAATTACAGTCACCAAGGCTTTCTCTGATTCGACAGTCAGTCGTATTTTTAGATATGGTGGAAGTCGCTTCTATGCAAAAAAATCCAAAAAGGAACAGTTTATTACACGATTTGCACGTTACTATACACCAGTAGTTGTGATTGGGGCAGTACTTTTTAGCCCTTGTACCAAACTTTTTTACTGGCTTTACGATGTGGCAAGATTGGCTCTATCGTGCTTTAGTCTTTTTGGTTGTTTCTTGTCCTTGTGCTTTGGTGGTTTCTATTCCACTCAGTTTTTTTGGCGGCATAGGCGGTGCATCTAAAAAAAGGTATCTTAGTGAAAGGTTCAAATTATTTGGAAGCCTTAGCAGAGCTTGATACCTTAGTCTTTGATAAGACAGGAACTTTAACCAAAGGGGAACTCAAGGTTAATGAAGTTTTAGCAAAAAATGCTTCCAAAGAAGACTTACTCGCTTTTGCTTATGCAATGGAGGCGCATAGTAAGCATCCTCTTGCTTTAGCTTTAGTTGACTATTGTCAAAGTGAGACAGCCATTAAGCCAGTCACTAACCTTATGGAATTAAGTGGTAGAGGTTTAAGTGGCGAAGTTGATGGACAAAAGGTGCTTTGCGGTAATGCACTCTTGATGGAAGAAAATCAAGTGGAAGATTTTAGTGATAATTGTCGTCATACTGCCATCCATGTTGCTGTAGACGGTCAATACTATGGAAGTATTACTTTCACAGATACTTTAAAAGAAGAAGCACAGAGCGCTTTAAATTATCTTAAGCAATTGGGTGTTGGTACCCTAGTGCTTTTGACAGGGGATAAATCAAGCGTGGCTGAAGATTTGAAACAGATGCTTCCTCTTGATGAAGTTCATGGTGATCTCCTACCAACAGACAAATTGGCCCATGTAGAACGCATGCTTGGACAAAAAGGCAAAGGTACCTTAGGCTTTGTAGGTGATGGTATCAATGATGCTCCTGTCTTGGCACGTGCTGATGTAGGGATTGCCATGGGTGCGATGGGCTCAGATGCTGCCATAGAAGCAAGTGATGTGGTCATCATGGATGATAATCTTACAAGATTGGCACAGGGGATTGCCATCGCCAGAAAAACGGTCACCATTGCCAAGCAAAACATTGCCCTTGCCATTGGGATTAAAGTGGGCGTACTTATCTTGAGTGTTTTTTTGGACTTGCTAATTTGTGGATGGGCGTGTTTGCTGATGTTGGTGTGACAGTTCTCGCCATTTTAAATGCGTTTCGCAGTCTTTATCAAAAATAAAAGTAAAAAAAGCAAAAGTCTTGATTGACTTTTTGCTTTTTTTACTTTTTAAAGGGAAAGTTATGTTATAATGAGCTGTATTTTTGATATAGAGATAAGATTATTTGGAGTGAAGGCAATGAAACAATTAGAAAAAGTATATTACAAGCATACCAAATTACCCTAAAGAGGGTATTATCTTTCGTGATTTGACTTCTCTAGTAGAAGATAGGGATGGTTTTAAGCTTGCTGTTGATAAGATGGCAGAACGGCTAAGTGATATGGATTGTGATGTTATCTGTGGGATAGAATCAAGGGGCTTTGTTTTTGGGGCACCATTAGCCTATCTTTTAAACAAGCCATTTGTGATGGCAAGAAAAGCTGGAAAACTTCCTAGAGAACGTATTAGTGAAAGTTACGCATTAGAATATGGCACAAGTGCGTTAGAAATGCACCTTGATTCTTTGCGTCCAGAAGATAAGGTTGTCATCATTGATGATCTTTTGGCAACAGGTGGCACTGCCAAGGCTTGTGCAAGATTGGTTGAGCGTATTGGTGGCAAGGTGGAAGGCTTTGTTTTTCTTTCTGAATTAGATGATTTAGAGGGGAGAAAGGTTTTAGAAAGCTATCGTGTGGAGAGTATTATTCATTTTGAGGAGTAGATTTTTTTCCTAGAGTTTAATCAGATAAATGCTGGGAAAATTCATTTTATAAAAAGTCGTTTAAATGGGTATTTTTTTCGCCATTTGTTTGAGAGATGGGTTTAAAAAAATAGGCCAATTTTTCTTGCCAAGAATTAGCATTTTTTTGATATAATGTTACTAAGTCGAAAGAAGATATGTTGAAAAAGGTATCATACAGGTTGTGGCACCTGAGGTATGGGTTCGACTCCCATTGTTTTTCTCGCGTCGGCGCACTCGCAAATCGTGGGTGCGTTCTTTTTTTGTCTAAAAAAATCAAAAATCAAAAAAAGAAGATGGATGGCACTTGTGCTATAATAGAGGAAATTAATAGAGAGATAGTAGGTAAGATATGAACATTTTTATTTATTGGTGATTTGGTGTCGGCAAATGCCATTGAGGTGGTTGCTGAATCTTTGCGTAAATTAAGACAGGTTTATACCATTGATGGTGTTATTGCTAATGGAGAAAAACATTCATGCACATAATGGCATCAATGAGACACAGTTTCAAAACTTACTTTATGCTGGTGTTGATCTTGTTACCTTAGGCAATCACACCTGGGATCAAAAAGTCGATTTATCAGTTTATTGATAATGAACGTATTGTCAGACCCTTTAATTATCCTTCTGATGCACCAGGTTTAGGTTATCGCTTGACTTATATCAAAAATCGTCCCTTTGCTGTCATTTGTGCCATGGGAAATGTCAATATTAGCACATTAGAGTCTCCTTTTTCTTCATATTGACGCCATTATAGATGATTTAAAAGCAGAGGGTTGTAAGCATATCTTAGTTGAGATTCATGCTGAGGCAACAGCAGAAAAACGTGCCTTTGGCTTTTTTTTAGATGGCAAGGTAAGTGCTATTTTGGGGACTCATACGCATATTCCTACGGCAGATGAGATGATTTTACCAAAAGGTAGTGGTTATCAAACAGATGTTGGTATGGTAGGCCCAAAGTATTCTGTTATCGGGATGGAAGTGGAGCGTTCTATCAATCGTTTTTTGACGCAAAGACGGGTCAACTACAAACAGGCAGAAGATAATAGTTATGAATTTAATGCAACTTTACTCACCTTAGATGATGAGGGTAAGTGCCAAAACATCAAGCGTATAAGAGAAGAAATTAAGCTTTAGGAGGATAGTTATGGATAAAGAAAAAAAAGCAGGCTATGTCAAAGAAGTATTTAATACGATAGCTGGTGGTTATGATAAAATGAATTTGATTATGACGTGGGGGATGTTGCCACGTTGGCAAAAAAAGGTATTAAGATTGACTGATTTAAAATTAGGTGATATGGCACTTGATGTTTGCTGTGGTACAGGTGAAATGACTTATAAGGCAGCAAAGCGAGTTGGACCATTTGGTGGTGCTGTAGGTTTAGATTTTAGTGAAGAAATGTTAGATAGGGCAAAAGAAAAATTTAGCCTAAGTACACTTTCTTTAAAAATTTATCCAAGGAGATGCCTTAAATTTACCCTTTCAAGACAATCTTTTTAATGCCGCAACCAATGGTTTTGCACTAAGAAATGTTAGTGATATAAAAAAAGAACCCTACAAGAGATGGCAAGGGTGGTGAAACCAGGTGGAAAGGTTGTTTGTATTGAGGTTTCTCGTCCGAGTTTTTCCTATCAATCGAGCTTTTTTTAATCTTTATTATTTTCGTTTTGTACCATGGTTGGGCAAATTTTTAGGTAATGATCAAAAGGTAACCGATGGCTATGAGCCTTATACTTGGCTAGCAGAGTCACTGAAAGATTTTTCCTTCACGAAAAGGGATTGTTGCACTCTATAAAGAAGCAGGTATGAATGAGGTTAAGGCTTATCCAGTAGGCTTTGGTGCCGTGACTATCTATGTAGGTGTTGTGGGATAAATTGGTTTGTTATGATTTGATAGCTTAAGCTGAGAGTGATAATTAGTCATATAATAAAAAAACTGACGCTTGATAGCGTCAGTTTTTTTATTATATGACTAATTAATTTTATCTAATTGGAAGGTATCATGGAGAGCTTTCATCGCAATTTCCATATTGTCGCCTTCATTTTTGATGAGGCAAGAGATTTTTAATTTCAGAGGTACAGATAGACTCAATATTGATACCCTTAGCAGAAAGTGTGGTAAACATTCTTGCTGCGATACCGTGAGAGCTTACCATACCAGCGCCAACAGCGCTGACTTTGACAATATCTTCGGAATAGGTTGCAGTAGAGTAGGCAACCTTATCTTTTAAACCTTCAATAATGAGTTTAGCACGACCAAGCTCATTTTTTGGAATGGTGAAAGCGATGTCATTTTTACCATCTACCATAACACTTTGAATAATCATATCAATATTGATTTTTTTCATTGGCGAGGGCTTGGAAGATATCAGCAGCAATACCTGGATTATCAGGTACGTCAAAGATTCCTACACGAGCAACATTTTTATCACAGGCAATACCTGTTACGGCAAATTCTTTTTCTAATTCATTATTTTCAACCACAAAAGTACCTCCTAAATCGGTGTCATAGCTAGAGCGCACACAGAGCTTCACATTATGTAGTTTTGCCACTTCGACTGAGCGTGGATGCAAGACTTTTGCACCAAGGCTAGCAAGCTCTATCATTTCATCATAGGTGATGGTTTCAAGTTTACTTGGATTTTTAATAATACGAGGATCAGCTGTATAAATACCATCAACATCAGTATAAATTTCACATAAGTCAGCTTTAATTGCAGCAGCGACAGCGACAGCTGTTGTATCGGAGCCACCACGACCTAAGGTAGTGATTTCGTTATCAATTGTGCGTCCTTGGAAACCCGCAACGATGACAATATTGCCACGCTCAAGTTCAGATTTTACTCTATCCACATTGATATTTAAAATACGTGCTTTGGTGTGGGCGTTATCGGTCATAATTTCCATTTGTGCCCCTGTTAGAGAGATAGCTTTTTCCCCCATTTCTTGGAGTGCCATCGCTAAAAGGGCAATAGAGATTTGTTCTCCTGTGGATAGGAGCATATCGAGTTCTCTAGGGTCAGGTAGTTTACTGATTTCATCAGCACGACGGACAAGATCGTCTGTCATGCCTGCTGGAGCAGAAACAACAACAACGACATCATTACCAGCGGCTTTTGTTTTTCTAACGTGTTCGGCAACAGCTTTGACACGTTCTGTATCTTTGACAGAGGTGCCGCCATATTTTTGGACAATTAAGGACATATCTTCAACTCCGATTCATCTTTAAAAATCTGTGCTCCTGTTTGGATAGGATGCACGTCTACTACAATAGCATTTTTAAACGTATTTTGACAGTATTTTTTAAAATCTTCCAAGAAAAAATTTTCATCATAAAAAACCAAGAGTGTGGAGCCAGCACCACTGATAATGGTACCATAAGCCCCTAGCTTTTCACTTTCTACTCTAAGGGGCAAAAGTTCTTTAATCAGCACCTGACGATAAGGCTCATGCAGAGTATCTTTTAAGCCCTGACGCAAGAGGGAAAGATCTTCAGTAATGAGACCAGCAATTAAAAAAGAAATGGCACCTAAATTGGCAATAACCTTATCTTTTTCATAGCTTAGAGGAAGGACTTCTCTGGCTTTTTTTGTAGAGAGTTCATAGTCTGGAATGATGGCTAAAGTTTTAAGCGCCTTTGGTGGATTGATTTTTTTTGTGACAACGCCATCTTCCAAATAGCGACTAATCACAATACCGCCTAAAAGGGCAGGGGCAACATTATCAGGATGATGATCCAGTTCTGTTGCTAGTAGGATGAGCTCATCCATAGTATAGCTAAAATTAGAGACCACTTGACTTGCCAAGAGTCCAGAGACAATAGCCGTAGAGCTACTCCCTAAGCCTCTAGCAAAGGGAATAGTATTGTGAGCGATAATTTTAATACTAGGGACGGGTAAGTTCTTTTTTAAAAAAGGATAACAGTAAGCTTGATAGATGAGGTTGTCAGGATTGTCCATACCACTATCTGCACCAAGGCCTAAAACCGTAAAGTCTAAATGACCATAGCCATCAAGGGGTGTAATTTCAATGGTGTTGTAAAGGTCAAGTGCCATACCTAGTGTATCAAATCCAGAGCCGAGATTGGCACTTGTGGCAGGTACTTTAATCGTGTAGGTTTGCACTAGATATCACCATAGACACGAATTGTATTTTCAACCTTAGCGATAACATGAGCTTTTTTGATGTCTTCTAGAGCTTGCTCAATATGATGTTCTAAAACATTGTGGGTGACAATGATGAGTTCAGCACGTCCGCCATGGGTTTGTTGATCTTGGATGACTTCAGCAATACTGATTTCATTTTTAGCAAAAATCTCGGCAATTTTGGCTAAGACACCATAGTTATCTTCAATTTCTAGTCTGATATAAAAACGGCTGTTGACCTGATTCATCGGTAAGATAGGATAGTTGGCATAGGTGTAATCTCCGATGCGACCTGTAGCGTTAGAAAGGATATTACGAGAGATATCAATGACATCACCAACGACAGCACTGGCAGTAGGTAATTTTCCTGCGCCTCTACCAAAAAACATCACATCACCAACAGCATCACCACGAATAAAGACTGCATTGTAAGAATCATTGACAGTCGCAAGTGGGTGATGTTTAGAAATAAGCATAGGATGAACATGAACGGCAATTTTATCATCTTTTTTGCTGGCAATTCCCAAAAGCTTAATGACAGCATCAAGACGATTGGCATGGTTGATATCTTGAGGTGTGATTTTGGTAATCCCTTCCACAGTGACATCTTCAAAAGTGACTGGGCTATGAAAGGCAATATTAGCTAAAATAGCAGCTTTTCTAGCAGCATCATAGCCAAGAATATCTGCACTAGGATCAGCCCTCAGCATAGCCAAGGGCAGTTGCTTCTTTTAAAAGCTTCTTCAAAAGTCCAGTTTTCACTACTCATCTTACTTAGAATATAGTTGGTGGTACCATTCATGATGCCGACAATTTCTTCGATATCGTTGCCTGCTAAGCATTCTTTTAGTGGACGAATGATTGGAATGGCCGCCATGACAGAAGCCTCGTAGTAAAGGTCAACCTTTTGTGCTTTGGCAAGTTCGTGTAGTTCTTTACCATGGCTTGCCATAAGATCTTTATTAGCAGTGACCACATGCTTTCCTCTTTGGAAAGCTTCTTTGATGTAGGTGTAGCTAGGCTGAATACCGCCCATTACTTCAACAATGATATCAATCTCATCATCTTCAATAATATCTTGCCAAGAGGTTGTTAGATTGATTTTTTCATCAATTTGATCACGGTATTTATCAGGATTTCTGACCATGATGGTCTTAATCGTGAGTTGACTACCAATCTTGTCTTGAAAGTGTTCGGCTTGGCGTTTCATCAAAATTTCATAAACGCCACTACCAACAGTGCCCATGCCCAATAAGGCAACATGGATAGTTTGTTTTGTCATAGTTTCACCTGATTTCCTAATTTTTGTCCAATAAGCTCAACTTTGATGACCCCTTCAATATCGTAGAGGTTTTCAAGGAGCATTTCCACACCATTATTTTCACTGATCTCATTAGAGACCTCAAAAAGAAATTGTAACTCGAGCAAGGTTTTGCAGAGGGATACCTTGATTGATGGTTAGAATATTCGCACCAGTATCTGCAATAAGGTTCAGACAGGTTGAAAGCACGCCTGTTTGATGATCCATATGAATTTGAATCGTAATCAATCGCTCTTTAGTTGCTCTCATAAAAAGGAAAGATGCCATCACGATACTTATAAAAAGCACTACGACTGATGCCTACCTGTCTTACTGCTTCATTGATAGTGAGACTAGGGGTCTTGTTTAAGAGTTCTTTAGTTTCTGCAGTTTTTTTAAGATGGCTTCTGGCAAGATGCTGCCAATGACAATGTACTTCCTTTGTGAGTTGTCTTCATAACTCAAAGTGTATCACCCAATTCCTTTTGTAGTCTACAGTTAGTGGATTAAATTCCTTAATACAAGGATAGAACCACTATAATAGATAAGAAAGGTCCTGTCAATAATGAGGGTAAAGGTAAAAAGAGAAAGGTTGCAATTGTTAAATTAGTATTTATTATAAGAGGTAAAAAGATTAATAATTAAAACCAAAAAAGACGAAAAATGCCTTAATACTGGGATTTGTGTCGTTTAAAAAGATAGAAAATATTGTATTTTCTGAAAATTCGCTAAAAAGTGCCTTGCCTTATCTTTTCAAATGGAGAGGGCTGTTGTATGATAAAACTATCAATTGATATTGATTTGGAGTTTAAGGAGGGGACTTTATGGAAGGAAGGAAAATCTCACGTCGTAAGTTTTTGACAATGATGGCAGGTGCATCTTCAGCAATGGCATTGTCAGGCTGTGCTTCAGTGGAACACCATGCTGGTATGGGTTGGATGCCAAATCAGTATCTCAGAGAGGCAGATGCTGGCTTTGTCAAAGGGCGAATTCCAATCGCACATGATGATCCTAGTATAGAGCGTGATGATGAAAAATGTATCCTTTGTGGACAATGTATTGAAGCTTGTGAAAAGGTGCAGTCTGTTTATGGTTTTTATGAGCTTCCAGTTATTGATGAAGTGATTTGTATCCATTGTGGACAGTGTACACTTTGGTGTCCAACAGGTGCGATTACAGAAAAAATAGAAATTGCTAAAGCTGTAGAGTGGTTGGAGGATCCAGATATCTTTACCATTATTTCTCCTTCCCCTGCAACTCAGTAGATATTGCCGAGGAGTTTGGACTCGATCCAGGGACTTGGGTAGAAGGACAACTGGTCAGCTCTTTTTAGAAAAAGCTGGCTTTGATAGGGCTTTGGATATTAACTTTGGTGCTGACTTAACCATTATGGAGGAAGCCCTCAGAGTTAGTGGATCGTGTGGGTAGTGGTGGCGTCTTGCCGATGTTTACCTCTTGTTGCCCTGGTTGGATGAAATTTGTGGAATACAATTATCCTGATCTGATCCCACATATTTCAACGGCACGTTCGCCGATTTCTATGCAAGGGCCAATTATTAAAACCTATTATTTAGAACAATTACAAAAAGATGGTGTCACCACAAAGAGTGGTAAGCCAATCACCGTAGATAATTTGCGTGTCATCACAGTTGCGCCTTGTGTGGATAAAAAGTTTGAAATTTCACGTCCAGAGTTTGAAGCAGTAGCGACTTATTATAAAAAAAGAGACAGGTAAAAATCGCACCATACAGGACAATGACCTCATCTTATCAATCCGAGAATATGCAAATTTATTGCGCATGAAAGGGATTGATTTGAGCAAATTACCTAAAGAGGAGTTTGACCCTCTGATGGGTGAGGACTCAGGAGGGGCAGTTATTTTTGCCAATACTGGTGGTGTCATGGAGGCAGCAGCACGTAGTGCCTATTATTTTGCAACTGACAAAGAGCCTCCAGCACTTTTGTTGGATTTACAACCTGTGCGTGGCTTGGATGGCATTAAAAAAGCAAGCTTTGAGATACCTGGTGTGGGAGAAGTCAAGGTTGTGGTTTGCCATGGCTTAAACAATGCACGCAAGATGTGTGATGATTTACGTGAGGCGAAAGCAAAGGGCAAGGCAGTACCTTTTCATTTTATGGAAGTAATGGCTTGTCCAGGGGGTTGTATCGGTGGTGGTGGTACACCAAAGACTTCAGTTCCTCCACAAGATTGGGTAAGAGTAGAGCGTATCAATGCAATCTATAGCAAAGATAAGGCGATGAAGATAAGAAATAGCCACGACAATCCAGAAATTATTGCACTTTATAAAAACTTTTTAGGCAAGCCTTTAGGGCACTTATCTCACCAGCTACTGCATACACACAATTATTCAAGAGCTGAACATATTAAACCACTTGCTAAAAAAGATTATCCTGTTAAGATTGGTCCACTGGAGACCATCCATTAATTTTATAGGTAAGACAAGCAGTCAAGGGCTAGATTCCCTTGACTGCTTTTTGCTTGTCTCTAGGACTTGCTAGCCATGAAACCCTTGCTTCAATAGCCTAAAGGTAAGCGAAACTAAAGAGAGACCTAGGAATAATGCGAGACAATCTTTGCTATCTTTCTAGCAAAAATGGTATACTAGAAGGAAAGTATATAAAAAAAGGATGGAATTTTGTGTTTGCCCAAATTTTTTTGGTATTATAGTTTTTACTGGCTTTTTTTCTGCTTTTTTTCTTCATCTGAAACTGCCTATACTTCCCTTAGTCACATTCGCTTAAAAAAAATCAAGCCAGTTTAGGGGATGAAAGTGCAAAGAGGGCACTTGATTTGGCAGATCAGTATGATGACTTACTTTCTTGTATCCTTATTGGCAACAATATTGTTAATATTGGGGCAGCTTCTTTAGCCACTGTTCTTTTTTTGTGGAGGCATTAGGAAGCAATGGGGTAGCGATTTCGACAGCGGTATTGACTTTGCTGACCTTAATCTTTGGTGAGACGATGCCAAAGACGATTGCTAAAGGAATATCCCGAGGCCTTTGCCAAGCTTTTTTTGCGCGTCCTTTACATCTATTCATGCTTATTTTTAAGCCATTAACTTATTTTTTTGCACGACTTAAGGTAGTGGTCTTTCTTTTTTTGGGCAAAAAAAAGGCTGGTGGCTTGACAGAAGAAGAGCTGATTACTTTAATTGACGAAGTTGAAAGTGAAGGGAGCTTAGAAGCGCACGAGGGTGAGTTGATTCGCTCAGCCATAGAATTTGATGATTTGAAAGTGCGGGAGATTTACACCCCTAGGGTTAAAATTACTGGAGTAGTTTATGGTGCAGATAGTCGAGAGATTAGCCATATTTTTGGCGAAAGTGGATTTTCACGTTTGCCGGTTTATGTGGATAATCTTGATAATATTATTGGCATCTTACATTTAAAGGATTTTTACAATGCCAATTTAGTGGACAATTATCACCTTGATGAGATTATGAAGCCGCCACTCTTTACACCATTAAATACAAAGCTTTTCTAAGTTGATGACAATCCTAAAGCACAATCAATCTCATATGGCAGTTTTACGTGATGAGTATGGGGGCACTGTCGGTATTGTCACCCTTGAAGATATTTTTAGAAGAGTTGGTTGGAGAAATTTGGGATGAACATGATGAAATCTCCAAAGATTTGATACAGGTTGATGAAAAAGACCTATCTTGTCCTTGGAGAAACGGATATTGAGCGAGTATTGCTTCCTTTGGGCATTGAAGAAAAGTATTTAGATACGATCGAGGCCCCTAACGCTTAGTGGCTTTGTGATGGATTATTTAGGGCATATTCCTAAGGAAAATGAAAGTTTTATTTTTGAAAATTTGCGTTTCACAGTCGTGGAAGCCACAAAAACTTATGTAGAAAAAGTTAAAATAGAGTGTTTGACAAAGCAGGTGAAAGATGAGACTTGATAGCTATCTAGTGCATTGTGGGCTAGGGAGTAAAAAGGATGTCAAGCTTGCCATCAAAAAAAAGGCGTAGTGTCAGTTAATCAAGAAGTAATAAAAAAGATAGATTATCCTGTGCAAGTTGAAACGGATAGGGTGCAATTTGATGGTGAAAATGTCATTTATGAAGCCCATTACTACTATCTCTTTCATAAACCTAAAGGTGTCATTTGTGCTAAGATGGATAAGAGGGATAAAACGATATTTGACCTATTGCCAGAACGTCTTGTGCGACAAGGCGTTTTTTTATGGTAGGACGTCTTGATAAAGATACGACAGGCTTACTGCTTTTAACAACGAATGGTGCTTGGGATCATGCCCTAAGGCATCCCAAAAAAGAAAAAGAAAAAAGTTATCTTTTGACTTATGAGGGCGAGCTAGTTGGTGATGCGGTAGAAAGGGTAAAAAGAAGGGATAAGGCTGAGTGATTTTACAGCACGTCCTGCCAATTTAACGCTACTGGATAAAAATCGAGCACGCTTAATTTTTAATAGAAGGTAAGTATCATCAAGTGAAGCGTATGATAGGTGCTTTAGGCGGAAAAAGTGATCGACTTACATAGAGAGCGCTTGGGTAATCTCCATCTTGATATAGAAGAGGGACTTATCGTGCTTTGACTGACGAAGAAATAGAAGACTTAGGAGGAATGAAATGAACGTTTATGATTTCGATAAAAACAATCTATGATGGCGATAGTACACAAGATTTTTATTATTTATGCTTTTTTGCGAGATTTTTAGTTTGTTGCGTTATATTCCCAAACAAGCTTATGCCTTTATCGCTTGGAAATTAGGGATGAAGACAAAGACTCAGTTTAAGGAAAGCTTGTTTAGTATGTTTTTAGGGATAGATGATATTGATCGTTGGGTCAATGATTTTTTTGGGCAAAGAAGAAAATCAAACTCAAGCTTTTTTTACTTCAAGCAAAAACGTGAAGATGACCTTATTATTTCTGCCTCGCCAGAGTTTCTTTTTGACGCCTATTTGTCAACAGCTTGGTGTGACTTTAATTGCTAGTGTGGTTAATAAAAAGACAGGTCAGTACACTGGAGAAAAATTGTTTTTGGAGAAGAAAAAGGTACGCCGTTTTTGAAAAAAAGCGGGTTACGCAAAAAGCAGATGTAGAGGCATTTTATTCAGACTCTTACTCTGATTCTCCTTTGGCGGAGTTAGCAAAAGAAGCCTATCTTGTTAAGGGCGAGGTATGTTATCCTTGGTAATGGCAATATAAATCATTGAGAGAGGTGTACGATGTCAGATAAAAATTTATACATGAAGAGTAAAGAAACCAGACCTTATCCTAGAAGAAAGAATAAACGCAAACGTTTAATCACAGTTACTATCTTGTTTGTCTTACTTTTAGGTGTTTTTGGGAGTTTCAATGTTATAGGTGCAATTTATCTGCCTTACAATAGTAAGAATACAACAGAAATTACAGTAGATATCCCTGAAGCCAGTACAGCAAATAGCATCGGTAAAATTTTAGTAGATAACAAGGTGATTAAGAGTGCCTTAGCTTTTAGGCTATATAGTCGTTTTGCTGGGGCAGAAAATATTCAAGCGGGTAAACACGTTGTTAGTCAAAGTATGACAATGGAAGAAATCATGGAAGCCTTAAAATCTGCTGCTATCACGACAAAAAAAGGTATCGTGAGAATCACTTTCCCTGAGGGTTTGACCTTGGAAGCCATGTCTCAAACTTTTGCTAAGGCGACTGGTCAGAAGGCAGAAGATTTCATGAAAGTTGTACAAGACCAGACGTTTATTAATAATATGGCAAAAAAAGTATCCTAATGTCATTGGTGAAGCTGCTAAACAGCCTAATGTACGCTATGTTTTAGAAGGTTATCTCTTCCCGGCAACCTATGATTTCAATCAAGAAAGTACGATAGAATCTTTGGTAGAACAAATGATTGCTCTGCGTGTGAGCGAGATGGAGAAATATTCAGCAGATATTGCAAGCAAGGGCTATACCATCCATCAAATACTCACCATGGCATCTTTAGTTGAGCGTGAAGGGGTAACTAAGGAAGATCGTGAAAAAATAGCAAGTACTTTTTACAATCGTTTAGCAGTCGATATGCCTTTACAGACAGATATTAGCGTTTTGTATGCACGAAATGAGCATAAAGAAATGGTCACTTGGAAAGACTTGGAGGAAGACTCTCCTTACAATTTGTACACCCATAAGGGCTTAGGACCAGGGCCGTACAATTCACCTAGTGATGATGCCATCATTGCAACAATTTATCCTGCAGATACGAACTATCTCTATTTCTTTGCCGATATTAAGACAGGTAAGGTATTCTTCACGGATAATTTTGATCAACACTTAGCATGGCAAAAAGAATACGAGACAACAGGTACGGTTCAAGGTTAGTTTAGAAAGCACCCATAGAGTTGTAGTGATTCCAAAAAGCTGAACGGAAGTTTGATTTTTTTGGTTTCACTGCAATTTGGTGTTTTTTTATTTGGCTATCAAAGGAGGAAGTGTATGCGATTTTTTAAGATTTTTATTGGTAGCTTATGCATTTCTTTTGCCTATGCTTGTATTACTGTGCCAAAGATTATTCTAAACGGTGGGGTGACGAGCTTTTCGTTGATTATGGAGCATCTTACAGGCTTGAGTGTTTCTAATGTATTTAATCTTATGACTGCCTTACTGCTCTTACTTTCGTTGATTTTTTTAGGTAAAAGTTATTTTATAGGTGTGCTTTTTTTCTAGCGTTTGTCATGTCCTAACCTTTAATGTCATTTATTACTTTCATTATGAAGTCCCTATAAATTTTTATCTTGCCATACCTACTGCTGCCTTTTTAATTTCAGGAGGATATTATTTTTGTATTAGTGCCAAATCGAGTGCTGTGAGCTTTGATACCATTGCCCTAATCTTGCATCAGAAAAATACCTTTTTTGATGTTGCCGTGACGATGAGTGTGATCAATGCAGCTGTTCTTTTGATGGGGCTTTTGGTGTTTTCACCTAAAGCCGTCATGGCAGGTCTAGTCTTTACTTTTTTGCAAGGTCTGTTTTTGAAAGTTTTTTTAAAAAAGTTTTCAGAAAGGAGTTGACAATAAGAGGAAAGGATGATAATATGACTAAGCTGTCTTGAGACAGCTCTTTGAAAAATTGAACAGCAAGAAAAGAAAACGTCAGAATTAAACGTAGGGTAGTAATACTCGTACAAATAAAAAAAGTGAATGAGCAAACAAACTCGAAAGAGAAGAATATTTTTTTGGAGAGTTTGATCCTGGCTCAGGACAAACGCTGGCGGCATGCCTAACACATGCAAGTCGAACGGACAGAACAGGGAAGCTTTTTCGGAGTGGAACTGGAAAGTTAGTGGCGGATGGGTGAGTAACGCGTGGACAACCTACCTTGTAAAGGGGAATAACCTCGAGAAATCGAAGCTAATACCCCATAATAACCTTGCTTCGCATGAAGTAAGGAGGAAAGGCGGCCTTAGCGCTGTCGATACAAGATGGGTCCGCGTCTGATTAGCTAGTTGGTGAGGTAAAGGCTCACCAAGGCGACGATCAGTAGCCGGCCTGAGAGGGTGAACGGCCACATTGGGACTGAGACACGGCCCAAACTCCTACGGGAGGCAGCAGTGGGGAATCTTCCGCAATGGGCGAAAGCCTGACGGAGCAATGCCGCGTGAGTGAAGAAGGCCTTCGGGTTGTAAAACTCTGTCCTTATCGAAGAGAGAGTGTTGTAGTAACTGACAATACTAGGACGGTAGATGAGGAGGAAGCCCCGGCTAACTATGTGCCAGCAGCCGCGGTAAAACATAGGGGGCAAGCGTTGTCCGGAATCACTGGGCGTAAAAGGGCGCGCAGGCGGTAAATTAAGTCAGGTGTGAAAGTTCGGGGCTCAACCCCGTGATTGCACCTGATACTGATAAACTAGAGTGTTGGAGAGGTAAGTGGAATTCCTAGTGTAGCGGTGGAATGCGTAGATATTAGGAGGAACACCAGTGGCGAAGGCGACTTACTGGCCAATAACTGACGCTGAGGCGCGAAAGCGTGGGGAGCAAACAGGATTAGATACCCTGGTAGTCCACGCCGTAAACGATGAGTACTAGGTGTCGGTTGTTTCGAAACAATCGGTGCCGGAGTAAACACAATAAGTACTCCGCCTGGGGAGTACGGTCGCAAGACTGAAACTCAAAGGAATTGACGGGGGCCCGCACAAGCGGTGGAGCATGTGGTTTAATTCGACGCAACGCGAAGAACCTTACCAAGACTTGACATCCTCTTGATTGGATATGTAATGTATCCTTTTCTTCGGAACAAGAGAGACAGGTGGTGCATGGTTGTCGTCAGCTCGTGTCGTGAGATGTTGGGTTAAGTCCCGCAACGAGCGCAACCCTTGTTGTTAGTTGCCATCATTGAGTTGGGCACTCTAACAAGACTGCCGGTGACAAACCGGAGGAAGGTGGGGATGACGTCAAATCATCATGCCCCTTATGTCTTGGGCTACACACGTGCTACAATGGTCGGTACAGAGGGCAGCAAGAGAGTGATCTTGAGCGAATCTCAAAAAGCCGATCCCAGTTCGGATTGTAGGCTGCAACTCGCCTACATGAAGTCGGAATCGCTAGTAATCGCAGGTCAGCATACTGCGGTGAATACGTTCCCGGGCCTTGTACACACCGCCCGTCACACCACGAAAGTTGGTAACACCCGAAGTCGGTGATCTAACCTGCAAAGGAGGAAGCCGCCCACGGTGGGATCGATGATTGGGGTGAAGTCGTAACAAGGTAGCCGTATCGGAAGGTGCGGCTGGATCACCTCCTTTCTAAGGATTATATAGACTGACGTCTTGACTTGCTGTTTAATTTTGAGAGAGACACCTAATTAGGTGTCTTTTTTATTTGTGTCTAAAATCTTGATTTACAGACTAGGCAATCATAGTGTATTTTAAGCATTGAATTTACTGGTTTATGAAATGACAAGAATACTGGAGGTAAAAGATGAAAACGATTACGGCAACTGGTTTTACATGGCTAGTTGTTGATCTTAAGAAACAGGCTGATATGGATTTTCTCCAAGATGAGTTAAAATTAAACTTAGAAGTTTTAACCTATGCAAAAGATAAAAATGAGCTAGCACGCTTGGAATATGATAAGTTTAGTGAAGAATTGCTGATAATTTATCATGCAATTTGTTTGGAGTGTTCACAGACTTATCAAACTTCACCTGTTTTTTTATTATCTTTCAGGCAATCAGCTGATCACTATTTTTAGTGAGAAAACCTATTATTTATTACCAATGTTTGAAAAAATTTTAGCGAAACAACAAGATTTAAGTATTTTAGAATTTGTTTTTACGACTATGTTTTTGATTTCTAAAAGCTTATTTTTCCTGTTTTGGAAGAATTGCATAAAAAAACGTGATGATTTAAGTCGAAAATTAAGATTTAAGACATCAAAACAATCGCTTTTAGCCCTATCTGACTTAGGCACCAGTCTAATCTATCTGGTATCAGCAACGAAGCAGAATACTTTGCTATTTGAACAAATGCGAAGTCAAGCATTTTATAAAAAAATCTATCAGAAAGCGAATTAGAACAGCTAGAAGATGCTCAAATCGAAGCTCGTCAGTTGATGGAAATGACAAATCTTTCCTCACAGGTTGTAGACCAATTAGAAGGCACGTATAACAACATCCTTAATAATAATTTGAATGATACTATGGAATATTCAACCAAGTTATCGATTCTTTTAGTGATACCGGCGATTGTAACAGGATTTTTTTGGTATGAATGTTGAACTGCCTAAGTTTTTTTATAGAGGAAAAAGAGGCCTGGCTTTTGGATTATAGGACTTTCAGGAGTTTTATGTTTAACCTCAGGTGCAATTCTTAGGATTTTTTTATGAAAATGGGTAAAAAAACAGAGATAATTTTTTTGTGAAATTCATGTATAGACTAAAAAAACAAGCCACGTTTTTTTAACGTGGCTTGTTTTTTTATAGGCTATCAATAAAGGCTTTGGCTTCTAACAGGTCTTCTTGATTGACTGGTGGTGCTTGTGGTGTGGCGTTAGTTGAAAGAGGAGAGTCATCTAAAATACCAAAACTTGCCCGTTTATTGTGTGTGGTGAGATAGTAGTTACCAATATTGGCTTCCAAAAACATTGTAGATGGCATTATTAAAGACAACCACATCCCAATAGTCTTCTTCAGAAATTTCTAAGTCTGACATGACAGTTTGGATTAAATTTTTAACCTCTTGATTTTCATCACAAATCTTTTTTTGCAAGTTGACATAGGCAAGTAGCTCATCCTTAGTGGGTAAAATATTATGTTCAAGAGCATAGTTTAATTTGCTTTTCTTTTTGGCAAGTGTACATCAGATGAAAGCTTTTTAATACGTTTTTTATTTTCTAATAACTCAAGATAGACTGTATTACCTTGTAGGTAGTTCTCAATGGTTGGCGGTGTCTCTTTTGACTTTGTGCTGGTGACCTTATCTTCAGAGTACAGATTGGCACCCAATAGACCTAAAACAGAAATAAGTACTAAGGTAACTATTAAAATAATAATCGTTTTATGGTGTTTCTTCATGTTTACGCCTCCAAATTTTTTTGAGATGTAATAATAACATAAGTTTAACATAGCAAACTGATAGAATAAAGACAAAATGATAATCATGATTGTGCGTCCTTAGTATTTCTCTTGGCAGTAGTGCATTAAATTGATTGACACCTCAAGGCTAGAACGTGGTAAACTAAGGTGACATGATATGGAGGTAGACGATGTTAAATATTGTATTATTTGAGCCCCAAATTCCTCAAAATACTGGTAATGTTGCTCGCAGTTGTGCAGTAACAGGGACGAGGCTACACCTTATTGGGCCTCTTGGTTTTTGCCCTTGAGGACAAGAAGATGAAGCGTGCTGGATTGACCTATTGGGAAATCTTAGATGTGCACTACTATAAAGACTTTCAAGATTTTTGGTCAAAACATCATCAAGATACAATTTACTTACTAAGTCGTAAGGCAGAGCAGGCGTATACAGAAATTACCTTTAAGGATGAGGATTATTTGCTTTTTGGTAGGGAAGATACTGGTGTCAGTGATGAGGTAAGTAAATGTTTAGCTGATAAGGCATTTAGGATTCCTATGCGTGGCATTGAGGGAGCGAGATGTCTCAACCTAGCGACAAGTGTTGGGATTGTCTTATATGAAGCCTTAAGACAACTGGACTTTTTGGATTTAAGCTAAAGGAGGTCTATTGTGGAAGTATTAAAAAAAGATGAGCTAACAGGATTTTATTTAAAAGCCAAAACGGCATCAGCCCTTGGGACAATTTTTCTTTATCATGGTTGGAGTTCCTCAGCAGAGCGTCAGCTCTTTAGAGGGGAACTCATGAGCTTTTATGGTTATGATGTGATTTTGGTCGATGCGCTTTATCATGGTAAACGAGGCACTCTTGCTTATGATGATACGAAAGTCTTTGTCGATCATTTTTTTGAGGTCTTAAATCAAAATATTTTAGATTTTCCCAAGGTCTATCAATTGGCAGAGTCTGTGGGGGCAGAGCTAAGACGAGTCATCGTGATGGGGCATTCTTTAGGAGGCTACACTTCAGGTGGGCTTCTAGCCAATTATGATCAAGTGAGTGAAGCTGTACTTTTTTTAATGGTAGTATGGATTGGAAAAAGTCTTTTTTGCGTATGAAAGCGATTTTTTTGATGTCCAAATCTCACCTGAAGAAGTGCCTGCTTTGAACTTTTCACCAATGGATAAAGCAATTGATTTTTAATCAAAAAAAGACTTTTTCTAGCCAATGGTAAAAAAAATGATGAAACAGTCTATGCTAAAGAAAATGAAATTTATGTTGATGATTTAGCGCTAAAAAGCCTAAATTTATTCTTTAAAATTTATAAAGAAACAGGACATGTGATTACCGATACTATGCTCTATGACGCCTTGAGTTTTTTAGGTGTTTCTAGGGAATTTAGTGAGGTATTTTAACGAGGCTATATTTGACAATAGGTGCTTTGGTATGGTAGCATACTAAGGTATGTACACGGGAATAATAGATGAAATATTGGGGGTAGTTTTGATGAAATTTGCTAAAAAATTAATCGTAGCAAGCTTGGTTTTAGGGATGTCATTTTCACTTTTTGCTTGTGGCGGACAGGCTACAAATGAGGAAAAACAGGCAGAAAATACGCCAAAACTTACCATAGAAGATGGTAAGCTCACTGTAGCAATGGAATGTGCTTATGCACCATTTAACTGGACACAAACAGATGATGCTAATGGTGCAGTTAAGGTTATCAGTGATGGTAGTTATGCCAATGGTTATGATGTTCAAATGGCAAAAAAAGTTGCTGAAGATTTGGGTCTAGAATTAGCCATTCAAAAAATCGCTTGGGATGGACTAATCCCAGCAGTTTCAAGTAGTACAGTAGACCTAGTCATGGCAGGGATGTCACCAACAGCTGACCGTAAGCAAGCAGTTGATTTTACTGAGCCATATTATGAAAGTCAACTTGTCATGGTAATCAAAAAAGATAGCAAGTTTAAAGATGCAAAGAGCATCAAAGACTTTAAAGGTGCAAAACTTACAGCACAACTTAATACTTTCCATTATAAAGCGCTAGAACAAGTTGAGGGCGCTGATAAGCTTCCGGGGATGAAAGATTTTGGTGTGATGCGTTTAGCACTCAGAAGTGGCTCAATTGATGGGTATGTTTCTGAAAAGCCAGAGGCAGTTTCTGCAAGCACAGCATTTGATGATATTACCTACATTGAATTTACGCCAGAAAATGGTTTCCAAGCTTCTAGTGAAGATATTGCCATTGCTGCAGCAGCTAAGAAGGGTAATGATGCTTTAGTAGATAAGGTAAATGCAGCCTTAGCTAAAGTAAGTACTGAAGACCGCAACAAATTGATGGATGAGATGATTAAAATTCAACCAGTCACTCAAGAGTAAGAATAGTTAAGAATAGTAAAGTTGCCCTGCGATAGGCAGGGCAATGGTTTTATTTAGGAGAAGTAGTTATGATTGATACCCTGATTTCCATACTGATAAATAATAAATCTTTACTCCTACAAAGGGTTGGGCGTGACCATTCTGCTAGCAATAGTAGGGACATTTGTAGGCGGAATCATTGGGATTTTAGTTGCGATTTATCGTGTGATACCGATAGAGAAGCAAGAAAATAAATTGATACGTTTTTTTGTATCATATTGGCTATAAAGTATTGACGATTTATATTGAGGTTTTTTTAGAAGTACGCCGTTGATGGTTCAGGCGATGCTCTTTTATTACTCTGCTAATGCTATTTTAGGGACACGTCTAGACCCACTATCATTTGCTTTGGTATTGCTTTCTATCAATACTGGTGCCTATATGGCTGAGATTGTACGTGGTGGTATTATCTCTATTGATAATGGACAATATGAGGCAGCGCACTCTGTTGGCTTGACCCATTGGCAAGCGATGAAGGGTATTATTATTCCTCAAGCTTTGCGCAATATTATGCCAGCGATTGGAAATGAATTCATTATTAATATGAAAGATAGTGTTGCCTTCAGCGTTATTTCTGTAAGTGAATTATTCTTTACGGGTTCAAGCATTGCAGGGGCTTCATTTAAACACGTAGAGACTTTCTTGTTGATTGCTATTTTCTATCTTGTTTTGACCTTATGTACAAGCCATATTTTAGCACGTGTTGAAAAACGTATGGATGGCGATGCAAACTATGAGCTTTATGATGATGTAGAAGCAAAATGTGTTTAGCTGGGGGAAGATGAAATGGCAGAATCAGTAATTCAGATAAAGAATTTACAAAAAGTTTTTGGTGAAAGAGAAGTTTTAAAATCAATTAATTTTAATGTCGATAAGGGTGAAGTTGTTACCTTGATTGGTTCTAGTGGTTCTGGTAAATCAACCTTGCTTCGTTGTATTAATTTATTAGAAACACCAACCAGTGGCGCAGTACTATATCATGGTAAGGATATCCAAGCACCTGGCTATAACCAACAAAGTTATTGTGCTAAAGTGGGGATGGTATTTCAGCAGTTTAATCTCTTTAATAATATGACGGTATTGGAAAATTGTGTTTATCCGCAAGTTAAGGTCTTGGGTCGTAGTGAAAAAGAAGCACAAGAAAATGCTAAAAATTACCTTAGGAAGGTAGGCATGATTGCTTATATCAATGCTTTGCCACGTCAACTTTCAGGGGGACAAAAGCAACGTGTTGCGATTGCTAGAGCCTTATCTATGGATCCGGAAGTCATGCTTTTTGATGAGCCAACCTCTGCTCTTGACCCAGAGATGGTAGAAGGCATCCTCACGATTATGAAGGAACTAGCAGAAAGTGGTTTGACAATGATTATTGTTACCCACGAGATGAGTTTTGCTCGTGAAGTTTCAGATAGAATTTGTTTTATGAATCAAGGAGTTATCCTAGAAGATGCTTCTCCAGAAAAATTGTTTACCAATCCAGAGCATGAACGTACGAGAGAGTTTCTCGCTCGCACAAAATAGTCCGTGGTGTATTGACACGCAAAGTACTCTGTGCTAGGATACTTTTAATCTATCACAGGTAGTGGTAAAAGATGCTAGATAGACGCTAGCATCTTTTTTTATTTAGGCAGGTGAAAATATGAAGAAAAAAATGTGGTCTTGATTGGTGCAACAGGCAAGATGGGACTAGAAGCAAGTAAGATGATTCTAGAAAATGATCATTTCAATTTGGTTGGTGCTATCAGTGCTCTCGAAACATATTGGAGAAGATATTGGTATATTATCTAGAAATGTGCCCTCAGGACAACTCGTTTCTGATGATTTAGAACAGATTTTTGGCACAAAAATCAAGTCGATGTGGTTTTAGATTTGACTCAAATAGAGGCCTTTAAGAAAAAAAATGCAGAAATTATACTGTCTCAAAGGGATTCCTATGGTCGTTGGGACAACAGGGGCTTAGAGATGAAGATAAGGTAAATTTCAAAAATCTTGCAAAAATAACACATGCTTTTTTTACGTACCAAATTTTGCCATCGGTGCAGTACTGATGATGAAGTTTGCCGAAATGGCAGCACGTTACATGCCTTATGTCGAGGTGATTGAGCGTCATCATGAGATGAAAAAGGATGCCCCGTCAGGTACAGCCTTGACAACCTTAGAAAGAATGGCAAAGGTTAGAGTCGCTCATAATTTAGCGAGAGAAGATGAAGTGGAACTTCTTAGTGGTGCTAGAGGCGGTGAATATCAAGGCATGAGGGTACATTCTTTGCGCATGAAAGGTTATAATGCACATCAAGAGGTGATTTTTGGTGATGTGGGGCAGACTTTGACCATTGCCCATGATTCAATTCATCGTTCATCATTCATGTCAGGAATTGCACTGGCTTTAGATAAGATTGATACTTTAAGTGGTTATGTAGAAGGTTTAGACGAAATATTATAGTGGAGGATTTAAGATGAAGACAGTTAGTGTAGCGGTAGTTGGTGCAACAGGCGCAGTAGGACAAGAAATTTTTAAAGGTGATGGATGAGCATAATTTTCCTTACCATGACTTAAAAATTATTGGCGTCTAAACGTAGTGCAGGACAAGAAATTGTCTTTCAAGGGAAAACCTATGTGGTAGAGGAAACCACAGAAGATTCATTTGATGGTGTGGATATTGCTTTCTTTGCAGGTGGTCCAGCAAGTAGAGAATTTGGTCGCCTAGCTCAAGCAAAAGGCACAATCGTCATTGATAATAGCTCAACTTTTAGACTAGAAAAAGATGTGCCTCTTATCGTGCCGGAAGTGAATGGTCAAGATGCAAAAAACCATGAGGGCTTAATTGCTTGTCCAAACTGTTCTACGATTCTTTTAGTAGGAGCAATCAATCCCCTTCATCAAAAGCATAAAATCAAAAATCGTTGTCAGCACCTATCAAGCAGTCTCTGGTGCCGGTAAAGAAGGTATTACTGAACTTGTAGAACAAACAAGTGACGTTTTAGCAGGTAAGGCAGCCAATCCACAAGTATTCCAACATCAAATTGCTTTTAACCTTATTCCTCATATTGATGTTTGGATGGATGAGGCTTACACCAAAGAAGAGATGAAGCTCGTTTATGAAACACACAAGATTTTAAATGATGATAGTATTGCAATTACCCCAACAGCAGTACGTGTACCAGTGCTCCGTTCTCATGCTGAAAGTATCCATATTGAACTTGAAGAAAAAATTTCTGCTGATGAAGCAAGAGAAATTTTAAATCAAGCCGATAGAGTTATTGTCAGTGATGATCCAGAAAATAAGGTCTATCCAATGCCAGTTGATACGGCAAATCATGATGACATCTTTGTTGGACGTATTAGAAATGACCTTTACAATGATAAGGCACTTAATCTTTGGGTATGCTTTGACCAAATTAGAAAGGGCGCAGCAACCAATACTGTACAAATCGCTGAGCTCTTAATAGAAAATAACTGGTTACAACATAAATAATGATAGGCGCCTTTTTTTATTTCTATCGTTAGTTTGTCTGAAGTTATTATGTTTATAAAAGGAGGCGTTAACATGGAGGGTTCAAGAGCACAATCTTTTGTGGTCAACAATGAAAGACTGCGTAAGATACAGCAAGGTAAAGCACCTGATAGCGTAAATGACAAGGTTAAGATTGATTATTTTGGACATTCAGCAATTCGTATTACCTCTTTGCAAGGTATCAGTGTGTTAATTGATCCATGGCGCAATGATGAGGCATGGGGATGGTGGTTTCAGAGACTTTTCCAGAAGTTGAAGTGGATATTGCGCTATCCACGCATGCGCATTTTGACCATGATGCCCTACATCTTCCACAAGCACGTATGACGATGGAGAGAATGATAGGTGTTTATGAGTTGGGTGATGTTAAGATAACAGGACTAGCAGATAAGCATTTGTCCGAATCTCTAGGCAAAACAAGATGGACAGATATTCAAAAAGATATAGGAGAGGATTTTTCACCACCAAACAATCATTTACACATGGATAATGTGATCTATGTCATTGAAACAGGTGGGGTCTGTATCGTCCATTGGGGAGATAATAGAGCGCTACCTGATATCTATGTCGATACCTATTTAAAAGATAAGGCAATTGATGTCTTGTTTTTACCCGTTGATGAAAGTGGACACATTTTGACTTATGAACAAGCAGATTACCTGATGGAAAGGTATCAACCAGGTGTGACGATACCAATACATTATCTCATGCACGGTGTCAATACCGTTTTAAGCACCTTACAGCCTTGTGATGAATGGCTAGCAAGACATGAAAATCGCCAAGTTATCCCTTCTTATCGTCTAGCGTTAGATTGTGAGACCTTTAAAAGCAAAGGTAAGCAAGTGGCGAAATTTTTAGAAGCAACAAGAGAATAAGGTTTAGTGAAATAAGACCAATGATAACAGTATGAGCACTTCTACTGTTATCATTGGTCTTTTTAGTTTGATTTTGTTTCTTGATAGCAAAATAGAATAATGCTATACTAACTATAATATAAAAAAAGAAGTAGCTTTAGGAAATAAATTGCTTTTTTTGTGTCACACTTCTGATTTAGCATATTTTTATGGGGGCATTTGTATGAGAAAAAAAGGAAAATACTAGGAAAAATATCCAAATTAGTAGAATGGAAACATGACTTTAACAGGATAAGTATAGGTTTATGCCTTGGTTTTCTTTTTGTTGATAGGTAGTGGATTGATGGGGTGTTCTTCTGAGCCCTCTACTGTAACTGAGGTGCCTCAAAAGAGCCAGAGTGAAAAGCTAGAGGGTTATTCTGTCTATAGATTGAGCGATATCTTACTTGAAGATGAGGACTATGGACAATTTAGAAAAGATAAAGCTAGCATGAATACTTTGGTAGCGTTTTACAATTACCTTAATCAGTCAGATGAACTTTCAATACTTTCTATCTTTAATCAAGCCCTTTATGTAAAAAAATTTTTAAAGGAGATAGTGCGTTTTATTATACACCTGAGGAGGCTTTAAAGGCTGATCCTAGTCTTACGCCAAGCATTAAAGGGATAGAGATGAACCAAAAAGCTTTTGATTTTTACCAATTAAAGCTAGCAGAGGGTAAGGCAATAGATTGGGAAAAAGTCAACTACCAAGATGGTACAAAGCTCCCTATTCTTTTAGGGTATCAGTACAAGGGGTTTACCAGTTAGGTGAGGTGCTGGAGATTGACCTCTATGGTAAACTGTTTCAATGCGAAGTCGTTGGTTTTTCTTTCTCAAGAGACCAAGCTTAACTATAAGAATTATATTGATGAAGATCTTGATACCTATATTATCTTTCCCTATCCGCCTAAGCTCTGGCCTGTAGATGAGGTAGACGATTCTTTTTGCAGGTATCGTATACTTTGCTATGCTCAATGGCGAAGTCGCAACGAAAGCGTCTGAACAAGTCCTTCTCAGTGAGATTAAGATGGCTTCAGAAAAAAAGCGGGTTTAAAGATTTTTCAAGTGCTTGATAAAGAGGGTAACCCTCTTGCGTGGCAAAAATAAGAAAAACCTCTTGATATTTTTTTCAATTAAATACGCAAAAACCAGCCAGTACCTTATTTGGTACTGGCTGGTTTTTAAATGAAAAAAATATTTTATGGTTTAAATAAAAAAAGATAGAATTATTGGTAGCGGGCTAGATTTATGCTATACTAAAATAAAAAAAGGAGGGGGTAGCTTGTGCGCAAAAATAGTCAAACACTTGTCTTACGCAGAAACAGCAAGTGCCAATACTTCTGGTAATGAGATGCCTCAAGTGATAGGAAAGATTTTTAAGCTACCTGATTATTATTCGGTCTATGGTCAGCGACTAGCACTGCTTTTAAATGAACATCAGATAAAAAAATATCAGAGTCAGAAAGGCTTATTATTGTACTGAGTATCTATCTCAAAGAGGGCATAATTGAGGGCGAGTAATCGATCAAATCATAAGGAAGCAACTTATCTCAATGTAGGTGTGGATGCCTCAAAGTTTGAAAATCTAAGTGATTCAGAAAAGATAACTTCCTTACTTGAGTTGACCGAATTGGTTTTATTGCATTATGCAGAGAGTGAAGAAGATAAGGTAGAGATTTCTCAGGCGATTATGAGGTTAAAACAAGAAGGCGAAAAAATTGAGTTGCCTTATCAATCTAAAAGAGGATCAGAGTATAGGTGCCTTTGTGACGATGACGATCCAAAATGATGGACGATGTCAGCTTTACTTAACGATTAAAAACCAAAGTGATGAGTCGATCTTACTTAAAAAAATCTACGTAATACCCATTGTTTTTCTGTTGCAGATCAGCTTTGTGGTACCTTGCTTTTACGAAAGAGTAAGGTTATTATTAAACCACAGAAAAATATTGGTAGTAAAAATTTTGAACCGATTGAAGTTGCTTTTTAAGTTACAATATACCGATTAGTATGATGTACTAATCGGTTATTTCAGTTTATAAAGAGGAGAATACTGTACATGATGAGAAGCATGACAGGATATGGACGAGCAGAAATGCAAGGTGAGGGTTATACTATCACTTTAGAATTAAAGTCTATCAATGGACGATACTTTGAATGCCAATTTAGAGGCTTACCTAAAATTTTAGCTGAGACTGAAATAAAATTGTCAGCATTATTAAAAGAAAAACTAGTGCGTGGCAAGGTAATGGTGCGCATACAGCTTGATATGGCTAGTGAACAAGCTGAGAAAAATATTGATTTTTCTCAGCTTCTCCATTACCATGAGACTTTAAGCACCTTTGCTTTAGCGCATGGACTAAATTATAGTGCGAATATTGAAGATTTGCTTTCTCTTCCTCATGTGATTAGTGAGGGGCAAGATTTTGATGAGCGTGGCAAAGCGACACTTGAAAAACATTTATTCTATGCTTTAGATGAGGCGATCGAGCGCTTACTAGAAGAAGAAAAGCGTGAGGGTCAGGCGATTCATTTGGATATTCTTGATAAAATAGCCCAGCTAAAGGGACTGGTAAAAGATTTACAAGATGAAGAAGCGTCTTTAATCGAAGATTATATCTTACGCTCTCAAAAAAACGTATTGCTCAACTGGCAGAGGTAGCAGAAAATGATGAACGTTTGCTGCAAGAGGTGGCCATTTTAACAGAAAAAACAACCATTGATGAAGAATTGACTCGTCTTAAAACCCATTTGGTAGGGATGGAAGAAATGTGTCAAGAGCCAGTAGTGGGAAGAAAACTGGATTTTATGCTACAAGAGCTTAATAGAGAGATTAATACAATAGGTAGCAAGATTCAGACGGTGACACTGAGCCAAAAGGTTGTTGTGATAAAAGGTATTTTTAGAAAATATCAGGAACAAGTACAAAAATATTGTATAATGGGTGATAATTATGTTAGGACATAAAAAAAGAAGGCTTGCTCTTGGTGATGAGTGGACCTTCTGGTGCTGGGAAAGGGACACTTTGTGCCAAGCTCAGAGAAGAGATTGAACTCAGTTACTCCATTTCAGCCACGACAAGGGCACCACGTACGGGAGAAGTCGATGGTGTGAATTATTTTTTTATGACCAGAGAAGGTTTTCAAGAGAAAATCAAGGCTGGTGGTTTCCTAGAATGGGCAGAAGTTTATGATAACTATTATGGGACGCCGATAGACTACATCAAAGAAGTGACTCAAGCAGGTAAAAGATGTGATGGTAGAAATTGATCCTCAAGGTGCCAAACAAGTCAAGCTAAAAATGCCAGAGGCTGTACTCATCTTCATTATGCCACCTTCCTTTAAGGAGCTTGAAAATCGGATAAGAGGTAGGGCGACTGAGGAAGAAGCAGAGATTAGAAAACGTCTTGGTAGTGCCATCAATGAGATTAAGACCCTTTCAGTCTATGATTATGTGATTGTTAATGACGATTTACTAGAGGCAGTCAATGATTTAAGAAGCATTATTAATTCTGAAAAAAATGCAAAGTCATGCGCAATAGAAAGTTACCAGAAGAGTTTAGTCGAGATAAGGAGTTATTATAATGTCAAAGGTTACAATTGAAAGCTTGCTAGAACACGCCCCAAGTAAGTATGCGCTTGCAGTAGTGATTGCCAAAGAAGCAAGGGAACTTGTGGGAGAAATGAAACAAGATAAGGTAGAAGATGCCCAAGAAAAGGGTGAAAAATTCCAGTCTGATAAAGAGCCAGTGACGGACTATCCAACTAGTAAATTTGTCAGCGAGGCAATTAGAGATGTGGCTAGGGGAGAAGTCCCTTACCAATTTCCTGAGGCGTAAGAGATGAATGTCATACTTGGCGTCACAGGTGGAGTGGCTGCCTATAAGGCGCTGACTTTAACGAGTCTCATGGTTAAGGCTGGACATGAGGTTCAGGTTGTTTTTACACCAAATGCCAATGCTTTTGTAGAAAAGTTGCCTTTTGAAGCGTTGTCAGGACGTCGTGTCTTGGATAGTCATTTTGACCAACAAAGTGATCCTATTGCTCATATTCGTTTGGCAGATTGGGCAGATAAAGTTATCATCGCCCCATTAACAGCCAACACCATGGCAAAACTTGCCTATGGGATGGCAGATAATTTTTTGACCACTTTGGCTTTGGCTTATGATGATAGTTTATACCTTGCACCAGCAATGAATGATCAGATGTATGCCAATGTTTATGTTCAGGAAAATCTCATGCGTTTAAAAAGAGAGGGACATATTATTTTGGTGCCAAGTAGTGGACTGCTTGCCTGTGGGCATACAGGTCAGGGTAGGTTACTTGAGCCAGAAGAGATTTATAGCCTCTGTTTTGAGGAAACGAAAAAAGACTATTTTGGAAAAAATGTATTGATTACAGCTGGACCAACAAGGGAGCCAATTGATCCAGTGCGTTATATTACTAATCATAGTTCTGGCAAAATGGGTTATGCGTTGGCAAAAATGGCAAAAAAAGAGGGGCAAGGGTAACCTTGATTTCTGGACCTGTCAATTTGCTTGCACCAAAGGATGTTAAGGTCATTTCAGTTCAAACGACCAAAGAGATGTATGAGGCGATACAAAAAAATTTTGAAGCCAGTGATGCCCTCATTATGGCAGCAGCGCCAGCAGATTTTTATGTTGCCAATCGAGCTGAGGAAAAGATCAAAAAAGATGGCAATGGCTTAAATTTAGAATGGGGAAAAAACCCTGATATTTTAAAATGGGCAGGAGAGCATAAAGGGAGTAAGGCTTTAGTTGGTTTTGCTGCAGAAACTGAAAACTTACTGGAAAATGCCAAGGCGAAGCTCATCAAAAAAAATATAGATTTTATTGTGGCAAATAATGTTAAGACAAAAGATGCAGGCTTTGGGCATGATGTAAATACAGTGACCATCCTCTCCAAGGATAAAACAGAATCTTTACCAACCCTTTCCAAAGAAGAGGTTGCCGATGAAATACTCAATCGTTTAAAATTAGTGATGGATTAATATCCAAAAGGAGGTTTTTTGATTGAAAAAATACTTTACTTCTGAGTCAGTAACAGAGGGGCATCCAGATAAAATTGCCGATCAGGTATCAGATGCTATTTTGGATGCAATTTTAGCAAAAGATGCCAATGCTCGTGTGGCTTGTGAGACTTTTTTGACAACGGGAATGGTACTTATCTCTGGAGAGATTAGCACCACATGTTATGTCGATATGCCTCAGATAGCACGTCAAGTCATCAAAGAAATTGGCTATGATGATGCACGTCATGGCTTTGACTATAAGACGAGTGCCGTTTTGACTTCTATAGGGGAACAATCTTCTGATATTGCTCAAGGTGTGGATTGTGCCTTAGAAGCAAGAGAAGGCAAGATGAGTGATGATGATATTGAGGCGATAGGTGCTGGAGATCAAGGTATGATGTTTGGTTATGCCAGCAATGAAACAGAGACCTATATGCCGCTACCAATCTACCTTTCTCATGAACTGACAAAAAGATTAAGTGTTGCCAGAAAATCTGGTGAACTGTCTTATCTTTTGCCAGATGGTAAAAGTCAGGTCACAGTAGAGTACCAAGATGGTAAACCTGTACGTGTTGACACCGTTGTGATTTCTACTCAGCATAAAGAAGATATTGACTTAGGCGTATTGCGTGAAGATATTATCAATAAAATTATTCTAAAAGTGATTCCAGAAAATCTTTTGGATGAGGCGACCAAATACTATGTTAATCCAACAGGACGCTTTGTTGTTGGTGGTCCACAGGGTGATACAGGACTAACAGGACGTAAGATTATTGTTGATACCTATGGTGGTATGGCAAGACATGGTGGTGGCGCCTTGTCAGGTAAGGATGGCACCAAGGTAGATCGTTCTGGAGCGTATATGGCAAGATACATTGCCAAAAATATTGTTGCAAGTGGATTGGCAGAGCGTTGTGAAGTACAGGTCGCTTATGCCATTGGGGTGGCAAGACCGATGTCACTTTTAGTGGAAACTTTTGGCACCAATAAAGTCAGTGAAGAAAAAATTGTTCAAGCTGTTCTTGAAGTTTTTGATTTACGTCCAGCTGCGATTATTCGTGACCTTGAACTAAGAAAGCCAATTTTCAAACAATGTGCTGCCTATGGGCATTTTGGACGTCATGATATTGATTTACCATGGGAAAGACTGAATCGTGTAGAAGCGTTGAAGAAAGCTATAGAAAATTAAAAATAGGCAGACATTATGTCTGCCTATTTTTATCTTCATGAAAGGAGGGTGATGGTAGTGTTTGTCAAAGTTGCCTTAGCAATTGAAGCAAAAGATGGTGGTATGGGTTATTACTATTATGTGGAAGATGGTCTGATTTCTGAGCTGAGTTTAGGGAAAAGAGTCGTCGTCCCCTTTGGTCAAGATGAAGCTATTGGCTATATTATTGAAATAAAGGCATCGATTCAAGCAGAGTATAAGATTAAAGCGATTTTAGGCTTTGTCGATCAAGAAACTTATCTTTCAGACTTGTATTTTAATTTTGCCTTAAAGGTGGCACGCTATTATTTTACCAATCCTTATTATGTTTTGGAATTGATGTTTCCAAAGTTTAAAAAAATGAAAAAGCTTGTGACCTTTAGTCTTTCCCATGCTTCAGCGTGGTCAGAGTATTTTAAAGATGATTCTATCAAGGTTTTATATGAAAACTTATCTAGAGGTGCTTTGAGTAAAGAAGAGATAGAAGGCTATCTCTCAGCAAAGATACTAAAAAAATTCTTAGCCAATCAATTGCTGGAAAAAAACACTATCAATTCCTACCTATAGGGAAACCTAAGGAAAAAAAGATTTATCGATTGCTAGAAAATGACACACCGCTATCCAGCCAAGCGAAAAAACAAAGACGAATTTTAGACTTATTTAAAACCCATGATTGTCTGGATAAGAAAAACGATAGAAGACCTTTTAGAAACAACAGTTGGTGAGGGCATTAAAAAGCCTTGGTGGTTAAGGGTTACCTCAAAGAAGAAAGTGTTCCAGTAGAGCGTATTTACCAGCAAAAGGGAAATTTTTGGTCGTGCTCAAGGGATTACTTTAAATCATGAGCAAGCAAACGCTTATCAAGAGGTGATATCTAGCTTAGATAAGGGCTATCAAGGTTTCTTACTCAATGGGGTGACTGGAAGTGGTAAGACAGAAGTTTATATTGCCCTTGTAAAACATATTTTACAAAGAGGCGAAAAAGCGCTTGTCCTTGTACCTGAGATCGCTTTAACGCCTCAACTTTATGGGCGATTTCAAGCTATTTTTTTGGTGAAAAAAAATTGGACTTTGGCATAGTGGTTTGTCTGATGGGGAGAGGCTTGACCAATGGCAAAGATTGCAATCGGGTAAGACTGAGGTGCTCTTAGGGGTGCGTTCGAGTATTTTCGTGCCAATGGACAATTTGGGTATAATTATTATTGATGAGGCACATGAAGCAAGCTATAAACAATCCGAGCCAGAGCCACGCTATCATACATTAAAAGTTGCAGAATTATTGGCAAAGATGACGCATATTCCACTAGTACTTGGTAGTGCCACACCACTAGTGGAAACAACTTGGCAAGCAAGGGAAAAAGGTAGCTATAAAGAGCTGTTTCTAAAGGAGAAAGCTTTTAACGCAGGATAGCACCAAACTAATTTTATATGATATGCGTCAAGAAAGTCGACATGAGGGCTACTTTATTGGTGATTTGCTTTTAAAAAAGATAGAGGATCGTCTTTTAAAAAAGGAGCAGATTATACTTTTTTTAAATCGGAGGGGCTATGCTACTGTTGTCCAATGTCAGTCTTGTGGTGAGCTACTGACTTGTCCACATTGCTCAAGTCACCTTACCTATCATCAAGGCAAGGCGAGCTTGAGTTGTCATTATTGTAATGAACAATTTACGCTGCCTAAGTTTTGCCCTAATTGTAAGCAAGCGACCTTAGATTATAAAGGTTATGGTACAGAACAAGTTGAGTATTATCTGAAAAAAATGGTTTCCAGAAACGAAGATTTGCCGTTTGGATTACGATACGACAAGGGAAAAAAAGATGCTTTTTCTAGAAAACTTTCTAGCTTTTTTTACTGGAGAGTATAGTATACTACTGGGAACGCAGATGATTGCCAAAGGTTTAGATGTAGAAAATGTCACCTTGGTGGGTGTCATCAATGCGGATATAGGTTTAGGTGCCTTGGACTATAAAGCAAGAGAGAAGACATTTTCTCAGCTTTTACAAGTTGCTGGTAGAGCAGGACGAGGTAATAAGTCAGGAGAAGTTGTGATACAATCTTATCAAGTTGAACAAGGAATGTTTGACTACCTTTTGAAAGGCGATTATGAAGGCTTCTATCAAGAGGAAATTAAGGAACGAGAGCTGATGGGCTATCCACCTTTTACCAACTTACTTCGCATCCTTGTGAGTGATACTGATGAGGTTTACCTTAAAAATGCCTTGGCTTTAATGAAAGAGACCATAGTAAATTCTAATGAAGTCGTTACTTTGATGGGACCAGCGCCTTGTATTATTGAAAAAGTACGAGGACGTTATCGTTATCAGATGATTCTCAAAGGTGATGGCAAAGCTTTGTACCGTCTAGGTTGGTTATTGCGTCATCGTTACCGCTTTTCAAAACATAGAAAAAATTATCGTATGAGTATAGATTTAGCACCAGAATCACTGTTATAGGAGGTTGAAATGGCAGTATATAATATTGTAAAAAAAGAGGACCCGATTCTTCGTAAGCAAGCAAAAAGAGGTTTTAGAGGTGACCCCTAAAATTGTTAAGTTAATTCAAAATATGGCAAGTACCATGTACAAGGAAAAGGGGATAGGTTTAGCAGCACCACAGGTGGGCTTTTCAAAACGTGTTATTGTTGTCGATATAGGCGATGAGCATGGACTTTATGCCTTGGTTAATCCTATCATTGTGGAAAAAAAGGGTGCAGAAAATGGCGCAGAAGGTTGTTTGAGCTGTCCAGAAGAGTATGGTGAAGTGATTCGTGCCAAGAAAATTGTTATAGAAGGTCTAAATGAAAAAGGGGAGCCAGTTAGAATTCAGGCAGAAGGTCTTTTAGCAAGAGCCTTCCAACATGAAATTGACCATCTAGATGGGATTTTATTTATTGATAAGGCGACAAATTTGAGAAGAGGCGAGTAGAATGAAAATTGTTTTTATGGGGACGCCACCTTTTGCTGCGCATTTACTTTCTGTTTTACTTGAGGGCGGCCATGAGGTGCAAGCAGTTTTTACTAAGCCTGATACCCCTCAAGGAAGAGGGAGAAAATTGGGTATTTCTGCAGTTAAGGCTTATGCTGTTGAAAACAACTTGGCACTCTATCAACCTCATAAGCTTGAGGGTGAAGAGATGGAGGCCTTATTAGAAAAACTTCAACCTGATTTTTTGGTGGTGGCAGCTTATGGTAAAATCTTGCCTCAAAAATTCCTATCATGGGCAAAGATTGCTCCCATTAATATTCATGCCTCACTATTGCCCAAGTATCGTGGTTCAGCACCCATTCAATGGGCAGTACGTAATGGGGATAGCGTGACGGGAATATCTTTTATGCGCATGGAAGCGGGCTTGGACTCAGGTGCCGTTTATCATATGGAAAAACTGACATTAGAGGATGGGGAGACGACGGGTACGCTCTTTGACCGCTTGGCAAGCCTTAGCGGCAAGCATTTATTAGAAGTTCTAGAAGGTGTGGCAAGTGGCAAGTTAGTCGCCATACCTCAAGATGAAAGTACTGTGACCTATGCCCCACGTTTTGAAAAAGAAGATGAAAAGATAAATTGGGCTTTGCCGGCTCACGATGTCAAAAATTTGATTCATGCCTTATCCCCGACCCCCGGCGCTTATACCCTACTTGGTGATTTGAGACTAAAGTTTTATCAAGCTGAAGTCGTGGCAGGTGAGGGAGAAGTAGGACGTATTTTTAGAAGTCAGTAAAAAAAGGCTTAAAAATTGCTTGTGGAGAGGGTGCCATTTTATTACAAGAAGTGCAACCTCAAGGAAAAAAACTCATGTCAGTTGCTGCCTTTTTGAATGGTACTAAGCTGACAAATAAGGATAAATTAGGATAGGAGATAGAATCATGTACTTACACTGGTCGATGCTTTTAATGATACCGGGGTTATTGCTTGGTATGTATGCACAAGCAAAGGTATCTAGCGCCTATAAAAAGTATAGCAATATAGCAATATCAGGGACTTATACAGGTGCTGATGTTGCCAGAAGAATGCTAGCAGATAATAATTTAGGGCATATTAGAATTGAAGAAGTCGCAGGGACGATGAGTGACCATTATGACCCTAGGAGTGGGGTAGTACGTCTTTCTCATGATGTCTATCATGGACGTACGATTGCTGCCCCTAGGTATTGCAGCGCACGAAATAGGTCATGCCATTCAAGATGGTCAAGGGTATGGGGCATTGAAGCTTAGAAATGCAGTTATACCAGTCACCAATTTTGGCAGTATGCTTTATTTTTCCTCTCCTTTTTGTTGGGGATGGTGATGAGTATACCTCTTTTTAATTAAATGGGGGATTATCCTCTTTTCGTTAATTGTATTTTTTTCAGTTAGTAACTTTACCAGTAGAGTTTGATGCAAGTAGGAGAGCTTTGGTAACGCTTGAGACTGATGGTTTCTTAAACCAAGATGAGATGGTTGGTGCAAGAAAAGTATTGGGTGCAGCAGCACTGACTTATGTTGCAGCAGCAGTTACGGCAATCCTAGAGCTTTTAAGATTAGTGATACTATTTGGAGGAAGAAATGAGTAAAACCTCAAGAGAAGTCGCTTACGAAGTGCTTTATGAGGTGATAGAGGAAGGAGCTTATGCCAATATCGCATTGGATAAAGCTCTTTTTTTCTTGCACCTTAAATGCATTGGACAAACGCTTTGTGACAGAGCTAGTTTATGGTACGATAAAGTATCTTAGACATTTGGACTATGTGTTGTCTTTTTTTATGTTAAGCGTCCTTTAAAAAAATAACAGATAAAGCTGCAAAACTGGTTTTAGAAATGAGTGCCTATCAATTGCTTTTTATGGATAAAGTACCGGAGCATGCCCTTGTCAATGAGGCAGTGGAACTAATCAAAAGCTTAGGTAAGGAAGAATTAGCCAATTTTATCAACGGTACCTTAAGAAGTTTGGCAAGAAATGAAGTTAGCATTGTTTGGCCAGATAAGAAAAAAATAAGACGAAGTATTTGGCGACTTATTATAGCTTTCCAGAATGGATTATCGATATTTTTATGATGAGAGGCAAGGCAAAAGGGGCAGAAGCGATTTGTAAGTATTTCAATGCACCTAGTAGTCTTTGGATTAGAACAAATACACTAAAAACAAGTCGAGATAAGTTGATTGAGGATTTAGCGGAAGCCGGTATAAAGACTATTCCTTCTAAAAAGACAGCTGAGGGGCTACTCCTTCGTCAGGGTGTGAACTTGCGTGAGTTGAAAAGTTTTGTAGAGGGTGAGTTTATCGTACAAGATGAAAGCTCGATGTTAGTGGCTCATGCACTGAATCCTCAAAAAGAGGATGTCATCTTAGACCTTTGTGCGGCACCTGGAGGTAAGACAACTCATATTGCAACCCTTATGGAAAATGGGGGAAAAATTGTAGCCTGTGATCTTCATCAACATCGTCTTGGCTTAATTCAACAAAATGCCAAAAAGACTCGGCGTGACAAACATTACCTTAGAGCAAATGGATGCCAGTGACCTACCTGATTTTTGGCAAGAATCTTTTGATAAGGTACTTGTGGACGCTCCTTGTAGTGGACTTGGTGTCCTCAATAGACGAGCAGATGCAAGAATGAAAAAACATCGTTATCAAGTCAAAGAACTTGAAGTGTTGCAAGCAAAGATTTTAGATGAGGCAGCAAAGGTTTTAAAACCTAAGGGTGTTTTGCTTTATAGCACTTGTACAATGACAAAAGAAGAAAATGAAAAAGCAAGTAGAAGCCTTTTTTTAAAGAGACATCCAGAGTTCACCTTAGATAGTAACCTACCAAGTTTTTGGCAGAATACTACTGGTGGTGAAAATGGGATGAAGCAATTTTTACCTCACCTTGATGGTGTCGATGGCTTTTTTATAGCGAGGTTAGTAAAGGCGTGAAGGATTTAAGAGAATATGGCTTAGATGAGCTAAAAATGATTTTTATCAGACTTAGGTTTGGCAGACTTTCGTGCCAAACAGCTGTTTGAATGGATACACAAAAAAAATATTTTTACTTTAGAAGAAGCACATAATTTAGGTAAAGAGACAATCACCAAGTTGAGACAAGCAGGCTATGATTTGCCTCAAATGAGCTGTTTAAAAGCGCTGATTTCCAAAGATGGACAGACAGAGAAATATTTGTTACAGTTATCGGATGGGGAAACCATAGAATGTGTTCTCATGCATTATGATGGTGATTTTGCCAAAAAACGCTATAGTCTTTGTATTTCCAGTCAGGTGGGCTGTGCTATGGGATGCGAGTTTTGTGCAACAGGAAAACAAGGACTCACCAGACAGCTCACTTTGGGCGAGATTCTAGCACAGGTCTATTGGGTCAATCGAAAATTATCCAAAAGTAATGATCGTGTGGGCAATATTGTTTTTATGGGCATGGGTGAGCCTTTCCATAACTATGATAATCTCATCAAAAGTATTCATCGCTTAAATGATGAATTAGGAGCCAGTATTAGCCAAAGACGGATGACCGTATCGACTTGTGGTCTTGCACCTAAGATAAGAGCCTTTGCTGATTTGGAGTTAGAGGTGGGGTTGGCGATTTCCCTACATGAGGTTGATAATCCTTCGAGATCTGCCTTAATGCCGATTAATCAAACCTACCCGTTGGAAGTCTTGATTCAAGCTTGTCAGTATTATCAAGAAAAGACAAAGAAACGTTTGAGCTTTGAATATGCCCTTGCAAGCCAGGTGAATGTTTCTAAAGAAAAAGCAATGGCTTTATCAAGATATTTACAAAATTTGGATTGTCATATCAATCTTATTCCCATCAATGCAGTAGATGAGCGCTTTCAAAAACCAACAAAGAAAGAGATCTATCAGTTTTTACATCTCCTTGAATCTAATGGGCTCAAGGTGAGTATTCGTCAAGAAAAAGGTGGCGATATAGAGGGTGCTTGTGGACAGTTAAAGAGTGCCTATAAAGGTATAAGTAACCATGAAAAATTGAATAAAAAAAGAAATGAAATGCCGGAAAGTTTTAAAACTTTCTGGTATTTTTTTATGTAAATGTATAAATCTGATATTGTTGATTTTGAAAGCTCTTTAAAAAAATTTTAATGATATAAAATAATACTACTTATGATATTATGGTTCTTAGGCTTAGGAGGAGGCATGGTAGAAAATAGCTTGAGTAGTGACGATACTCTAAAATAAAAATATTTTTTTATACACTTGTAATAGGATTGGCGAGTGTGAGTCTTTGTATTATAATATGGTTTAGATTTGTCAGAATAATCTGATATAACTTTACATAACAAATAAGGAGGAGAGCGTGTGTTTAAAAAGGCTATCTTTCATGGTGGTATCCATCCACCTGAAAACAAATTAACGGACAATGCTAAAATAGAGCGTATCGAAGATATTTCCTTAGTGCGCATACCGATGAATATGCACATAGGCGCACCTTGCACGCCTATAGTCAAAAAAGGAGATAAGGTTGATTTTGGACAGGTGATAGGGGAGCCTAGTGGTATTGCAGTACCGATTCATGCCAGTGTCAGTGGTACTGTCAAATCAGTAAAAAAGACGTTATTAGGTACTGGGGTATTAGTTGATGTGGTGGAAATAGAAAATGACTTTGAAAATAGACTACATGAGTCTATTAAGCCACCAAAAGTGGAAACAAAGGAAGAGTTTTTAAAAGCTGTACGTGATAGTGGCATCGTTGGTCTTGGTGGGGCAGGCTTTCCGACGCATGTCAAGCTTAATCCACCGCCAGATCAAGCACCAGATTTGCTTTTAATCAACGCCATGGAATGTGAGCCTTATATTACTTCTGATGATAGGCAATGCGTTGAACAGCCAAATAACATTATCCGAGGGATAGAGTTAGTTTTACAATATTTAGGCATACCTAAAGCTATCATTGGTATGGAGTCTAATAAACCAAGAGCAAGCCAAGCGATTAAAGAAGCCATCAGCAAGAAAAATATGGAGGATAAGATCAGTATTAAGGTCATGCCAACACGTTATCCACAAGGGGCAGAAAAGACCTTGATACAAGCGCTAACTGGACGTATCGTGCCTGCAGGTGCCTTGCCATCAGCTGTTCATGTTATTGTCATGAATGTCAGTACCTTAAATATGATTGAAACTTATTTTAGAAGCGGTCTACCTTTAACGAGAAAAGTACTTACACTTTCTGGTGATGGCGTCAATAAGCCAGGTAATTATTTTGTGCCAATTGGGACAAGAATTTCTGAATTAGTAGAGAAGGCGGGCGGCTTTAAAACACGAACCGAAAAAAATCCTCATGGGTGGTCCAATGATGGGAATCGCTGTGAGTGATATTGACACCTCTATTGTCAAAAAAATAACAATGCAATTTTTGGTGTTTGGTCATGATGTAAGTATCGGAGAAGAGTTAAATTGTATTAATTGTGGGCGCTGCTTAAGGGCTTGTCCAATGAAGCTTATGCCAACTAAATTGGACAAAGCCTCTAGAAAAAAAGACTATGAGCGACTAGATCACTTCTTGGTACAAAAACTGTATTGAATGTGGTTGTTGTACTTATGTTTGTCCTTCAAAACGAACCTTAGTTCAAAAATATCCGTATCGGTAAAGGTTATCATCGTGCTGAAGGTATGCGCTTAAAAAGCAGAGCGTGAAGCAAAAGAAAAGAAGGAGGCGGCAAAATGAGTTTAGAAGTTAGTAGCTCCCCTCATATTAGAGATAAGAAAAAAATACTAGCGGTATTATGCTGGATGTCATCATTGCATTGATTCCAGCTTTATTGGTGTCTTATACCATTTTTTTGGTTATAGAGCCCTTGTTTTGACTTTGGTTTCCGTAGCAAGCTGTGTTATTTTTTTGAACACTTGTCTTGCTTGGTTTTAAAAAAAGAAAAAAAGTTCTGTAGGTGACTTATCTGCTGTAGTGACCGGTATTTTATTGGCATTCAACGTGCCAGCAAGTTGCCCATATTGGGTTGTTGTCATTGGTGCAGGGATTGCAATCGTTGTTGTTAAGATGTTTTTTTGGTGGCTTAGGTCAAAACTTTGTCAACCCTGCACTTGCAGCACGTATTGTTTTAATGCTTAGTTTTTCCAGTAGAAATGACAATCTTTGCTGTTAAAGAGAACTTTGCTGCTGTTAGTGAAGCGACAAATAATGCAGACCTAGTGACCAGTGCGACACCTTTAGCCCTCAACGCTAAAGGGGAAATGAGTTATTCTTATTTAGAATTATTTATGGGGCAACATGCTGGGACTATTGGGGAAGTTTGTGCCTGGGCAATTTTACTCGGTGGAATTTATTTGATTGCACGTAAAATTATTGAAGTTTGGATTCCACTTGTGTATATTGGTACAGTTTTTGTTTTAACAGAGCTTACCAATCTTATGGGTGTTCAAAATGCAGATCCAGTCTTGGCTGTTTTATCAGGGGGCTTACTTTTAGGGGCTGTTTTTATGGCAACGGATTATGCAACTTCACCAATTACGCTAAAAGGTAAGATTATTTTTGCCTTGGGTTGTGGTATTATTACAGTCTTAATTCGTATTTTTTTGGAGCAGCTGCTGAAGGGGTATCCTTTGCTATTGTTGTCATGAATATTCTTGTACCACATATTAATCGAATGACTGAAACTGTGCCAGTGGGGGATATGAGAAATGTTAAAAAATAAAGGTGGTTTAGTACCAACAGTGGTCTTACTTGTCATCTGTAGTCTAACCTCTGCTTTACTTTCTTGGACAAATATGGCAACAGCTGACACGATAGCGATGAAAGAAGCAGAAAAAAAGATGATCAAGCAAGAAAAAAATAATCTTATCAGAAGCAAGTGAATTTGAAGAAGTACCGTTAGAAACATTTTTAAAAGCGCATACTGACTTTAGCGAGGAAAAAACCAAGGCTAATGATATGAGTACGTTGGTTTCTGTTTATAAAGGCTTAGCAGACGGTAAGGTTGTTGGCTATATTATTCAAGGTAAGTATCGTGGTTATGGTGGCGATGTCCCTGTAATGGTTGGGGTCTTAAAGGATAAGACAGTTTCTAAAGCCTTGGTATTGACCAATGAGGAAACACCAGGTTTAGGAAAAAAGGTCGAAGATGAAGCCTTTTTAAAACAATTTGAAAAGGCTAGTATAGACAAGTCTTTTGTTATTGGAGATGCTAATGAAGATGAAGTCAAGGTTGATACTGTCAGTGGTGCAACGTATTCTTCACGTGCCGTTCAAAGAACTGTAGATTTGGCAATGAAGATTGCTAAGCAAATAGGGGAGGAGGAACTCTAATGAGTGAAGCGAACAAAAAGCAAGTATCTTATAGTACAGTATTTTTTAGAGGAATTTTAAAGGATAACCCAGTACTTGCTTTACTTTTAGGTACTTGTCCCGTATTGGCAGTTACAACTTCTGCTTTTAATGGTATAGGTATGGGTATTGCAACACTATTTGTTTTAGTTTGTTCAAATATTGTTGTTTCTCTTATTCGTAATTTAATTTCTGATAAGGTCAGAATACCTGTATTTATTACAGTTATTGCCGGTTTTGTTACGATTGTTCAGCTTTTGATCAAAGCGTATGTGCCAGTGCTTGATGAGTCATTGGGAATTTTTATTCCGCTCATTACAGTAAACTGTATTATTTTTAGGTCGTGCAGAGGCTTTTGCAAGTAAAAACAGAGTCTTGCCATCTATCGTAGATGGCTTTGGTATGGGAATAGGCTTTACACTAGCTTTGTTCTTTATGGGTGCGATTCGAGAAATTTTTTTGGTAATGGTTCTTTCTTCGGTTATGCCATACCGTACTTATCTGAACATCCTATTTTGATTTTTTTATTTTTGCCACCAGGAGGTTTCTTTGTCTTTGGTATTCTCATCGCTTGTTCTACCTTATTGATTAAGCACGGCGAAAGAAAAAGAGAGATAAAAAGGCTATTGTTTTTAGACGATACCTCAGGTTGTACAGGTTGTTCTGGTCATGGTTGTGGCATGGGTGAGTTTCGTCAACAAATGCATTTGCCACAAGAAAAAGACCTCAGGTGAGGAGGGCAAATCATGCAGGATTTAATGGTAATTTTTCTTTAATAGTATATTTGTAAACAATATTGTTTTTGGCGCAATTTTTTTAGGTATTTGTTCATTTTTAGGGGTATCACGTAATTTAAAAAAACAGCAATGGGGATGAGTCAGGCTGTTATCTTTGTACTCGTAGCAGCTTCAGCAATTACTTTTTCCTATTCAATACTACATTTTTAAATCCTAATAATATGGGCTATATGCAGACTTTGATTTTTTTATTTTTAGTCATTGCTGCTTTAGTACAAATTATTGAAGCTATCTTAAAAAAAGAGTATGAAGGGGCTATATAAAGCGCTTGGTATTTATCTCCCTTTGATCACAACCAACTGTGCTATTTTTGGGGGTAGCCATTAATAATATTAAATATGAATACGACTTCATTCAATCAATGGTAAATAGTTTAGGTACTGGTCTTGGTTACATGCTTGCAATGTATTTGTTTTCAGGCGTAAGAGGTTATTTGGATGATTGTGATATTCCTGACAACCTAAAAAGGCTTACCAATTACCTTAGTATCAGCAGCATTGGTGTCAGTGTCATTTTTTGGATTTAAAGGCATTGCAGAAGGCTTGTTCTTATAAAGGGAGGTTGAAGGGCGATGTTATTTGAAAGCATTGGCTTTCCAGTCGCTATTATGGCGATTATTGCAGGTATATTAGGGTTAGTAATTACCTTGATTTTTTTAAGCTTTTTGAAACAAAGGTAGATGAACGTGTACAGGAAGTGACTGAAGCACTTCCAGGTGCCAATTGTGGGGCTTGTGGTTTTTCTGGCTGTGCCGGTTATGCTGAAGCCTTATGTGATGGTAGCGAAACAGATACTGCACGTTGTAGTGTAGGTGGAAGTGATACAGCAACAGAGATAGCGGACATCTTAGGTGTAGAAGCTGGAAGTTTTGAGAAAAAGGTAGCTCAAGTCTTGTGTCAAGGGACCCCTACCCATACAAAACCTCGTTACAAATACACCGGGACACCAACTTGTGCGGCGGCTAATATTGTACAACAAGGACCTGGTAGCTGTATTTATGGTTGCTTAGGCTTTGGAGACTGTAAGACAGCTTGTCAGTATGAGGCAATTGAAATCATCGATGGTGTTGCTAGAATTAATAAGGATAGATGTGTCGCTTGTAATCAGTGTGTGCTTGCTTGTCCGAAGAAAATTATTGAGATGATACCTTTTAAGGAAGCAGCTTATCAGGTGCGTTGTTCTAATCCGTTGTCTGGTGCTTTTGTACGACCAACCTGTTCGATTGGTTGTATCGGATGCCAGCGTTGTTTGAAGGCATGTCAATATGAGGCGATTTCTATGAAAGGTGATTTGGCTTATATTGATCAGAAGAAATGTGTTTCTTGTGGTGAATGTATCAAGGTATGTCCAACCAAATCAATTACTTATGGGTTAGAAATGAGTTCTTAAAAAGAGCGTGTGTCAGTTAATAATTGACACACGCTCTTTTTGTAACTATAGTTACAGACGATGGAGAATAAATTGATTAATCTTAGCTTAGAAAAGAAGGGATAATAAATGAGTTTATTTTTTTAGCACCGATTCACAAGATGATGTACCATAAAATTCACTTTTTTTGGATGATTTCGCTTCAAGCTTTGCAACTGAGAGCACTCAAACAGAAAGTCAATTCTGTTTATGCAGAAGTTGAGCGTGGTGAATTAGCAGAAGTGATAGACCACAATAATATCCACGGTTGGTTGAATGAACAAGTGGTTTTAACAGAAAAAAAGATTTGCCTTTATTATAGAAAATTTACTATCAAGTGGAGAAACTTTGGAAGGTTTATGTCAAAAGGCGAGTACCTTAGGCAAAGCGCAAGGTTTTTAAAGGTAATGCGAAAGAAGCTTTTATGGCGTTAAACGGATTATTTTTTTAGATGGTATGCCTTGTGACCGTGTACTTGATCCCATTGAAGTATCAGAAGAAAAGATGGTATGGCAAATTACAGAAGATGTCCATGGTAACTATTGGCAAGATGGGAGTGTCTATTACAAATTGCGAGATGCATGGACTGAGGGTTTTCTAGAGGAAAGCGCTTGTCAGTACACCCATCAAGGTAATAAGGTAACAATAGAACATTTAGGATAAGAGCTTGATTGGGAGAAAGGTCAATGGACAAATACACTTTATTATCTTCTCCATCAATAGCTTTAAAAATGAGAGTATTGTACCAAAACTTAAATAATTTTTTGAGCCTTTTTACCTTCTACGAAGAAAAAAAAGGCTAGAAACTGATGAGAAAAAAATTTTTTTGGCGATGTTAGGTCAATTTGAAAAAGGCTTACGCTATTTGGCAAGCACATCTTATTTTTCTAAAGAAGAAATAGAAGCCTATGTCATCTTTTTAGCAAAAATTTATGAAAACTTAGATTTTGAGCTTTCGTCTATTTATAAAAATAATGATGTGTCTTTTTTTATTGATATGGGAGAAAAAGAAAAGGCCTATGCTGCTTATGAAAAGTGGTATCATCAAAGTTTTATGGAAAATGATGGTAAAATCAGTGGAGCAAGTAAATTTTTGGATAGGCAGTATTTGGCGCGTTTTTTTGCTTTCATAGGTGATAGGGATAGAGCATTGTATTATCTTGGTAGCATGAGTAGTATTTTTGAAACATGTAAGAAAAAAAATCCTATAGAGATAATGCCCTATCTTTCTTTAGCCAATTATCTAGGCGAGCTAAGGTTAAAGTTAGCATTAATAAGGCAAAGTCCTATCAATCAGCTGACTAAGCGTAGTACATTAATGCAATTTTTGGTATGGTGTTAGTTTTAAACCCTATATCTATCGATATACCAAACAGCTTAACGATATTGCACAAGCTTTTAGATAGACGCAATCAAAACACCTATTATCAAGCCTATCTTGTCAAAGGCATTTCATGATTTTTAATACTGAATATAAAAAAAATAGACACCTTATCTGATTAATAAGGTGTCTATTTTTTTAAGCATTGTGTTTTTTTCACTAAAGCCATAATGTACAAGTAGACTGAAAATCATCGCACCAAAGGCATTTCCAAGGGTGACAATGAGGATATTAGCAATTACACTATTTAAGGTTATTTCGTTTGAGAAGAAGAGGGCGATTGGTAAGATAAACATATTGGCAATACTGTGTTCAAAGCCGGCAAAGACAAAGGTAAAAACACAAAAAATACTTGGAAAAAATTTACCTACAATATCTTGGGCTGTTGTGGCGAGCCAAATACCTAAACAGACGAGAAAATTACAGCCAATAGCTCTAAAAAAGAGCATATTTAACGATGCAGTAGTTTTCATTAGCCCTACAGATTCAAAAAGAAGCAATACCAGTATCACCTAAATTGCCGAGTGAAATTACAAATATAGCAAAGAGGAGGGCACCGATAAGGTTTAAGAAAAATACCAAACACCAATTTTTGAGTAGGGTGATTAATTTCACTTCTCTTTCAAAATAGGGGACAAAAAGTAAAAAATTACCAGTTAAAAGATCACCACCACCAATGATAATGGAGCTTAAACCGACAGCAAAAATGAGCGAACTGATGACCTTTGCCAGACCAAGATTTAATGGCGAGATTAAACCAAGGGCAAGGATATAGGTAAAGGCACCTATACTGATTAAAAATACCAGCAAAGATACCAAGTGCAATTTTTTTGTGTCAAACTCTGATCGATTTTTTTAGGATATTTTTGTTTTTACAATAGGATAAGTTTCTTTTTGGTGTATAAAACGACAAGCCAAATTCCCCCTCTATATCAATACTGAGCTTAAGTGTAATACGAATACCTGTTTTTTTAAAAAGAGGTAGGGACATAATAATATTTTTATTGTAGGGTAGAGAATTTAGAGATGTTCTAAAATTTGATTGTTTAATAGGGATTTAGGCACAATAAAAATCATGAAACCTAGGGTATAATAGAAGTATAAAGTTTTTTTAGGAAGGGGTTTATTGTGGAAGATATGAGAAGAGTTGAAATGTTGGCGTTGTTGTATGCGATAGAAGCTTTATTAGAAACTGGCAATAAAGCAAAAGCTCAAGAAATTATTAAGAAGGTAATTAAAGAAGCAGAGGCAGCCAATAAAGGTTCAACAGAGTAAAACCAATAGAAAAAAAGCCGTAGACCATGTAGTGGGCTACGGCTTTTAGTTCAAACAGGACGAAATGCTGTTGTCTAAGGATATAATCTTTAAAATGATAGTTTACTTGTACTATAATGGAAAACACGAAGAGTAGATAGACAGGAAGAGTCGTCTAACAGTATCAAAAAAATGATGCTAGCTTTAAACTTGCCATGAAAAAGGTTATAAGACTATTGGTTACGCGCCTGATAGGGATCGAACCTATGCACTTGCCTCCGGAGGGCAACGCTCTATCCACTGAGCTACAGGCGCATGCTTGTTAAACATAGCACGGAAAGATCTAGCTGTCAATTGATAAAGGGGATTTTACTGATGAAAAGCTTCCTATATGCTAACCAAGATAAAAAGTATCAAGCATTCAATCAGAAATTGATTCCGAATATTCCGCCGGAGCGAATTTTGGGGGTACGGATACCAATTTTAAGAAAAAAAGCTAAAGAAATGTTTAAAGAGGAGACTTATCAGAGTTTTTTTAGAAAGTTTACCTCATCACTACTTTGAAGAAAAATCAAATTCACGCACTCTTATTAAACGAACAAAAAAATCTGCTTTTAACCATTGACTATCTTGCGGAGTTTTTACCTTATGTAGATAATTGGGCAACGAGTGATATCCTTTCCATTAAAGTCTATGCCAGTCATAAAGAAGAAATCCTGCCTCTAATTATGACAAGATACTTGCGTAGTGGACACACGTATACCAAGCGATTTGGCATTTTGTTGCTTTTGAGCAATTATCTTGGCGATAACTTTAAAATTGAATATTTGAATATGGTGGCAGAGACTGAGGGCGAAGACTATTATCTTAAAATGGCAAAGGCATGGTATTTTGCAGAGGCTTTGGCAAAACATTATGAAGACACAACAAGATATTTAAGTCAAGGAACCCTTGATGTATGGACGCATAATAAGGCAATACAAAAAGCCAGGGAAAGTAGAAAACTAGGCGATGGAGAAAAGGTATTTTTTTAAGCACATTAAGACGGAAAAAAATAAGAAAAAAATACAAAAAAATGAAAAAAAGTTTTTTTAGAAAGGAGTTGACAATAAGAGGAAAGGATGATAATATGACTAAGCTGTCTTGAGACAGCTCTTTGAAAATTGAACAGCAAGAAAAGAAAACGTCAGAATTAAACGTAGGGTAGTAATACTCGTACAAATAAAAAAAGTGAATGAGCAAACAAACTCGAAAGAGAAGAATATTTTTGGAGAGTTTGATCCTGGCTCAGGACAAACGCTGGCGGCATGCCTAACACATGCAAGTCGAACGGACAGAACAGGGAAGCTTTTCGGAGTGGAACTGGAAAGTTAGTGGCGGATGGGTGAGTAACGCGTGGACAACCTACCTTGTAAAGGGGAATAACCTCGAGAAATCGAAGCTAATACCCCATAATAACCTTGCTTCGCATGAAGTAAGGAGGAAAGGCGGCCTTAGCGCTGTCGATACAAGATGGGTCCGCGTCTGATTAGCTAGTTGGTGAGGTAAAGGCTCACCAAGGCGACGATCAGTAGCCGGCCTGAGAGGGTGAACGGCCACATTGGGACTGAGACACGGCCCAAACTCCTACGGGAGGCAGCAGTGGGGAATCTTCCGCAATGGGCGAAAGCCTGACGGAGCAATGCCGCGTGAGTGAAGAAGGCCTTCGGGTTGTAAAACTCTGTCCTTATCGAAGAGAGAGTGTTGTAGTAACTGACAATACTAGGACGGTAGATGAGGAGGAAGCCCCGGCTAACTATGTGCCAGCAGCCGCGGTAAAAACATAGGGGGCAAGCGTTGTCCGGAATCACTGGGCGTAAAGGGCGCGCAGGCGGTAAAATTAAGTCAGGTGTGAAAGTTCGGGGCTCAACCCCGTGATTGCACCTGATACTGATAAACTAGAGTGTTGGAGAGGTAAGTGGAATTCCTAGTGTAGCGGTGGAATGCGTAGATATTAGGAGGAACACCAGTGGCGAAGGCGACTTACTGGCCAATAACTGACGCTGAGGCGCGAAAGCGTGGGGAGCAAACAGGATTAGATACCCTGGTAGTCCACGCCGTAAACGATGAGTACTAGGTGTCGGTTGTTTCGAAACAATCGGTGCCGGAGTAAACACAATAAGTACTCCGCCTGGGGAGTACGGTCGCAAGACTGAAACTCAAAGGAATTGACGGGGGCCCGCACAAGCGGTGGAGCATGTGGTTTAATTCGACGCAACGCGAAGAACCTTACCAAGACTTGACATCCTCTTGATCGGATATGTAATGTATCCTTTTCTTCGGAACAAGAGAGACAGGTGGTGCATGGTTGTCGTCAGCTCGTGTCGTGAGATGTTGGGTTAAGTCCCGCAACGAGCGCAACCCTTGTTGTTAGTTGCCATCATTAAGTTGGGCACTCTAACAAGACTGCCGGTGACAAACCGGAGGAAGGTGGGGATGACGTCAAATCATCATGCCCCTTATGTCTTGGGCTACACACGTGCTACAATGGTCGGTACAGAGGGCAGCAAGAGAGTGATCTTGAGCGAATCTCAAAAAGCCGATCCCAGTTCGGATTGTAGGCTGCAACTCGCCTACATGAAGTCGGAATCGCTAGTAATCGCAGGTCAGCATACTGCGGTGAATACGTTCCCGGGCCTTGTACACACCGCCCGTCACACCACGAAAGTTGGTAACACCCGAAGTCGGTGATCTAACCTGCAAAGGAGGAAGCCGCCCACGGTGGGATCGATGATTGGGGTGAAGTCGTAACAAGGTAGCCGTATCGGAAGGTGCGGCTGGATCACCTCCTTTCTAAGGATTATATAGACTGACGTCTTGACTTGCTGTTTAATTTTGAGAGAAATCTCACGTTTAGGCCTATAGCTCAGCTGGTTAGAGCGCACGCCTGATAAGCGTGAGGTCGATGGTTCAAGTCCATTTAGGCCTACTAAGCACTTACCGATGGTAAGTGTTTTTTTTGTTTATTTTTTAAATTAAAACTTACCTTAGTCTTGACAAAAAATAAGAGATTGATTAGACTAGATTTACAATAACATAAGATCTTCAGGGCAGGGGGAAGTTCCCTACCGGTGGTATAGCCCACGAGCCGTAAGGCATGATTCGGTGTGATTCCGAAGCCGACAGTATAGTCTGGATGAAAGAAGATAAATACTTGCTGTATTTTATTTGCTCTGGTACATGTGACCAGAGCTTTTTTTGATACATGAGAAATGGTAATAGATGCTCTGAATGCTTAGGTCATTCAGAGCTTTTTTTATTGGAGGTACAAGATGAGTGATGAACTTTATATGAAGCTAGCATTAGACCTAGCGAAAAAAGGCGTAGGAAGGGTCGCTCCCAATCCCCTTGTGGGTGCAGTCATTGTTAAAAATGGAAGAATTATTGGACAAGGTTGGCATGAAGCTTATGGCAAGGCTCATGCTGAGCGTAATGCCTTAGAACACTGCATAGAAAATCCAAAAGGCGCTACCCTTTATGTCACTTTAGAGCCGTGCTGTCATTTTGGCAAACAGCCTCCTTGTACGGATTTAATTATAGAATCTAAGATAGATACTGTTGTTATAGGGAGTAAAGACCCTAATCCGTTAGTAGCAGGTAAAGGCATAGCAATTTTGCGTCAAGCTGGTATTAAGGTCAAGGAGAATCTACTGAAAGAAGCTTGTGATCAGCTAAATGAAATATTTTTTTATTACATTCAAAAAAATCGTCCTTTTGTGCTCATGAAATATGCCATGACTATGGATGGTAAAATTGCAACCCATACAGGAGCATCTAAGTGGATTACAGGAGAGGTGGCACGTCATGAGGTACATGAGACAAGACATCAGTATCAGGCAATTATGGTAGGTGTTGATACTGTTATCAAGGATAATCCTAGCTTGACGTGTCGTTTACCAGGGGGTAGCGATCCTATTCGTATTATCTGTGATAGTCATTTACGTTCTCCTTTAGATAGCAATGTGATAAAGACTGCTCAAGAAGTGCCGACATGGCTGGCAACAACAAGCCAACATCAAAAGAGAAAAGCCTTGTACGAAAATTTAGGCTGTCAAATAATTTGTACAAAAGAAAAAGATGGGCAGGTTGATTTAGTGGATTTAATGATGTCTTTAGGTCAAAAGGGTGTGGCTAGCATTCTTTTAGAAGGGGGGAGCACCTTAAATTGGTCAATGCTAAAGGCAGGCTTAGTAGGGAAATTGCACACCCTATATTGCGCCTAAGATTTTTTTGGTGGTGTAGGTGCCAAAGGTCCTATTGGTGGAGAAGGTGTTGGCTTACCAAGTGAGAGCAATACAGTTAAAAAAATACAAAAGCTTATCCAATTAGAGAAAGATTTTTTTGATAGAAAGTGAGGTGGACTCTCCGTGTTTACGGGATTAATTGAAGAAATGGGTACTGTAAAGTCTATTAGCAAAGGGAGGCATTCAGCAAGGGTGAATATCGCTGCCAGTAAAGTGTTGGAAGGAACAAAAAAATAGGTGATAGTATTGCTGTTAATGGGATTTGTTTAACAGTAAATGCGCTAGAGAAGAATGGGTTTAGTGCAGATGTCATGCATGAAACCTTAAATCGCTCTACCTTGGGCAAACTCACTATAGGTAAACTGGTTAATTTAGAACGAGCCATGCCGGCTGATGGACGTTTTGGTGGACATATTGTTACAGGTCATATAGATGGCGTTGGCAAGATTGTATTAGTGAAAAAAAGATGATATTGCCATTTGGTATACGATTGAGCTTGGAGAGAACCTAATACAAGAAATTGTAGAAAAAGGTTCGGTGACGATAGATGGCATTAGTCTTACAGTTGGTTGGGTAGAAAAAAATAAATTTTCGATTTCAGCAATTCCCCATACGGTAGCCAACACGACTTTACAGGATCGTAAGGTTGGTGATGGGGTTAATATTGAGACAGATATTCTTGGAAAATACATCAAGAGAATATTGCACACAGAAAAGCAACCTCAAAAAGAGGGTATTACTTTAGATTTTTTGACCAAATATGGATTTTAGGAGGAAATAAGATGACCACATTTAATGCTATAGAAGAAGCCTTAGAAGATTTACGCCAAGGAAAAATTATTTTTAGTTGTTGATAGCCCAGATAGGGAAAAATGAAGGTGACTTTATTTGTGCTGCAGAGTTTGCAACCTTAGAAAACATTAACTTCATGGCAACGCATGCTAAGGGTCTCATTTGCATGCCAATGGCTGAAGACTATGTAGAAAAGTTAAGAATTCCTCAGATGGTCACCCATAATACAGATAATCATGAGACAGCATTTACAGTGTCTATTGATCATATTTCAACCACAACAGGGATATCTGCAAAAGAACGTTCTATCACAGCTTTGGCCTGTGTGGATGACGAGGCAAAGGCTGAAGATTTTCGCCGTCCTGGGCATATGTTTCCTTTGCTTGCCAAAAAAAATGGTGTTTTAGAGCGTGAGGGGCATACAGAAGCTACTGTTGATTTATGTCGCTTAGCAGGACTGAAACCCTGTGGACTGTGTTGTGAAATTATGCGAGACGATGGCACGATGATGCGTACCGAGGAACTAAAAGTTTTAGCCGAACAGTTTCAGTTAAAGATTATTACCATTGAGGATTTAAAAACCTTTAGGAAATGTCATGACCATCTAGTCGAAAGAGTGACTAAGGTCAAGATGCCAACAAAGTATGGTGATTTTATTGCCTATGGTTACATTGATAAATTAAATGGAGAACATCATGTTGCCCTTGTAAAAGGGGATTTGACTGATGGGGAAAATGTTCTTTGTCGAGTGCATTCAGAATGCTTGACAGGTGATACCTTTGGTTCTCTACGTTGTGATTGTGGGGATCAATTTGCTCAAGCGATGAGACAGATTGAGGAAGAAGGCAGAGGTGTCTTGCTCTATATGCGTCAAGAGGGCAGAGGGATAGGGCTGATTAATAAATTTCGTGCCTATGAATTACAAGAGGAAGGGATGGATACTTTAGAGGCTAATTTGGCACTAGGGTTTTCTGGAGATATGAGAGAATATTATATTGGTGCTCAAATTTTGCGTGATTTAGGGATTAAGAGTTTGAGACTTTTAACCAACAATCCTGATAAAGTTTATCAGTTGAATGAATTTGGCTTAAGTATTGTTTCAAGAGAACCGCTTCAAATACATGCTAATGCACATGATGAATTTTATTTAAAAACGAAACAAGAACGTATGGGACACTTATTAGAATTTTTAAAAAGGAGAAGAGAAAATGAAGATTTATGAAGGTAATTTGGTACCAAAGTCAGTAAAAAAATTGCAATTATTGTGACGAGATTTAATGAATTTATCACATCAAAACTTTTAGCTGGAGCCATGGATGCTTTAAAACGCCATGAGGTTTCAGAGGAAGCCATTGAAATAGTTTGGGTACCAGGCGCTTTTGAAATTCCCCTTATCGCTTCAAAATTGGCAGCAAGTAAAAAATATGATGCCATTGTTTGCTTAGGTGCAGTTATTCGCGGGGCAACAACACATTATGACTATGTCTGTAGTGAAGTTTCTAAAGGAATTGCCAGCGTTTCTTTAGCGACAGGTGTACCAGTGATGTTTGGTATTTTAACTACAGAAAATATTGAACAAGCGATTGAACGAGCAGGTACCAAGGCAGGCAATAAGGGTTATGATTGCGCAATTGGCGCCATTGAAATGATTAATTTGGTCAAACAAATTGAAGAGAAGTAAAATAGCGTGGATAGGGGCTTTAGCGCCCTTATCCACACTATTTTTTTATCATAAAGCACTAAAAAAAATAAAGAAACTTTCAAAAAAAGAGTTGACAGAGGAGAGTAAAGATGATAGTATGACTAAGCTGTCTTTTAGAGGCAGCATCTTTGAAAACGACACAGTAACAAACAGTAAGTATTGCGGATGAGCGTAATACTTACAGAGGTCATATCTGAAATAAAGCAGAAAGTAACCGAGAGAGATTAAGAAAGCAAGGGCATACGGTGGATGCCTAGGCGCTAAGAGCCGAAGAAGGACGCGGTAAGCTGCGAAAAAGCTACGAGGAGTCGCAAGCAGACAGAGAATCGTAGATATCCGAATGGGAAAACCCTGCTGGAGTAATATCCAGTAATCCCATGCTGAAACAAATAGGGCATGCGGAAGGCAACCCGGAGAACTGAAACATCTAAGTACCCGGAGGAAAAGAAAGAAAACTCGATTCCCCAGTAGCGGCGAGCGAAAAGGGAAAAAGCCCAAACCGGATTTGTCCGGGGTTAGGACATTCAAAAAGTATCAGAGCCCAGTCGAGATGGTGTGGGAAAAATCAGCCAAAGAAGGTGAGAGCCCTGTAGACGAAAGGTAAAGATATGGGAATGAATCCAGAGTAGCACGGAGCACGAGGAATTCCGTGTGAAGGAGCAGGGGACCACCCCGTAAGGCTAAATACTCCTTAGCGACCGATAGAGAACAAGTACCGTGAGGGAAAGGTGAAAAGCACCTCGGAAGAGGGTGAAAAAGAACCTGAAACCGTATGCTTACAATCAGTCACAGCCCTTAGGGGTAGTGGCGTACTTTTTTTAGTAGAACGGACCAGCGAGTTACATATACTAGCAAGGTTAAGAAATACGGAGCCAAAGCGAAAGCGAGTCTGAAAAAGGGCGAAAAGTTAGTGTGTGTAGACCCGAAACCAGGTGATCTACCCATGAGCAGGTTGAAGCGTTAGTAAAATAACGTGGAGGACCGAACCAGGACACGTTGAAAAGTGTTTGGATGACTTGTGGGTAGGGGTGAAATTCAATCGAACCTGGAGATAGCTGGTTCTCCTCGAAATAGCTTTAGGGCTAGCCTCGAAGAGAGATATATGGAGGTAGAGCACTGAATGGGTGCAGGGGGCTTCACCGCCTACCAAATCTTATCAAACTCCGAATGCCATATATCATAATCAGGGAGTCAGACTATGGGGGATAAGCTTCATAGTCAAAAGGGAAAGAGCCCAGACCGCCGTCTAAGGTCCCCAAGTGATTGTTAAGTGGAAAAGGATGTGAAACCGCAGAGACAACCAGGATGTTGGCTTAGAAGCAGCCATCATTATAAAGAGTGCGTAATAGCTCACTGGTCCAGGGGTTTTGCGCCGAAAATGTAACAGGGCTCAAACAATACACCGAAGACGCGGAATGACGAGATGTCATTGGTAGAGGAGCGATCCATAGAGGGAGAAGCTAACGTGAAAACGAAGGTGGACAATATGGAAGAGAGAATGCTGGTATAAGTACACGATAAAAGAGGTGAGAATCCTCTTCGCCGAAAATCTAAGGATTCCTGGGGAAGGCTCGTCCGCCCAGGGTAAGTCAGGGACCTAAGGCAAGGCCGAAGGCGTAGTCGATGGAAAACAGGTAGAAATTCCTGTACCACCGAAAGCCGTTAAGAGAGAAGCAATGACGCAGAAGGATAGAGTGAGCGCCCAGTTGGTGAGGCGTTTAAGTAAGTAGGGAGAAACGTAGGGAAGTCCGCGTTTCACATATCCTGAGATACGAATACGAGTGAAAAAGAGTAACGAAGTCCTCGATTCCCCGCTGCCAAGAAAAGTTGCTATCAAGGCTGGAGGTGCCCGTACCGCAAACCGACACAGGTAGATGGGTAGAGAATACTAAGGCGCGCGAGATAACTCTTGTTAAGGAACTCGGCAAAAATAAACCCGTAACTTCGGGAGAAGGGTTGCTCTCCATTGTGAGTACGCGCAGTACAGAGCAAAGGAGAGTCGCAGAGAAAAAGGTCCAGGCGACTGTTTAGCAAAAAAACACAGGTCTTTGCAAAATCGAAAGATGAAGTATAAAGGCTGACGCCTGCCCGGTGCTGGAAGGTTAAGGGGAAGAGTGCAAGCTTTGAACCGAAGCCCCAGTAAACGGCGGCCGTAACTATAACGGTCCTAAGGTAGCGAAATTCCTTGTCGGGTAAGTTCCGACCCGCACGAAAAGGCGAAACGATCTGGACGCTGTCTCAACAAGGGACTCGGTGAAATTGAAATACCGGTAAAGATGCCGGTTACCTGCGATAGGACAGAAAAGACCCCATGGAGCTTTACTGTAGCTTGATATTGGGTTTCGGACATTTATGTACAGGATAGGTGGGAGACAGAGAGACGTGTTCGCCAGAATGCGAGGAGTCAATGGTGGGATACCACCCTTAAATGTTTGGAATTCTAACGAGGCGTGTTACCCACGTTTTGGACAGTGTCAGGTGGGCAGTTTGACTGGGGCGGTCGCCTCCCAAAAGGTAACGGAGGCGCTCAAAGGTTCCCTCAGAACGGATGGAAATCGTTCGAAGAGTGTAAAGGCAAAAGGGAGCTTGACTGCGAGAGCAACAACTCGAGCAGGTAGGAAACTAGGACTTAGTGATCCGGCGGTTGCGAGTGGAAGTGCCGTCGCTCAACGGATAAAAGCTACCCTGGGGATAACAGGCTTATCTCCCCCAAGAGTTCACATCGACGGGGAGGTTTGGCACCTCGATGTCGGCTCATCGCATCCTGGGGCTGAAGTAGGTCCCAAGGGTTGGGCTGTTCGCCCATTAAAGCGGTACGCGAGCTGGGTTCAGAACGTCGTGAGACAGTTCGGTCCCTATCCATCGCAGGCGGAGGAAATTTGAAGGGAGCTGACCCTAGTACGAGAGGACCGGGTTGGACATACCGCTGGTGAACCAGTTGTCTTGCCAAAGGCATAGCTGGGTAGCTAAGTATGGAAAAGATAAACGCTGAAAGCATCTAAGCGTGAAGCGAACCTTAAGATGAGATTTCCCTGCGAAAGCAATAAGACAGCAGAGAGAATAACTGCTTGATAGGGTCAGGAGTGTAAGTGTAGTGATACATTGAGCGGACTGATACTAATAAGTCGAAGACTTAATCGAAAAAGAAGTTTGTTACTGTGGCGTTTTGAGAGATGAGAGCATTCTCTCAGATCCGGTGATAATAGCGAAGGGGATACACCTGTACCCATACCGAACACAGAAGTTAAGCCCTTCAGCGCTGATGATACTTGGTATTCTTTTCCTGGGAAAGTAGGTCATTGCCGGAATACATAGAGTCATCCCTTTGGGGATGACTTTTTTTATACCCTAAAGATGCATAGACTCCCCTTGGGCTATTAATCTACGCTCTTTTTGGGTAAAAGATAGTATAACTATTATAATAAAGAACACTGGAGGAAAGATATGGCAACCAATAAGCGAATTAATGATGTATGTAAGAAGTGGTTAGAGGTTTTCAAAAAAGATGGCGTTATGCTTTATGAGCTAGAAGATAAGGATTTTGGTAATGATTTTTATGCTCAGGAATTTGATGCCGATAAGGTACAAGTTTTTGAAGAACGCTATCCAGGTGCGTTTCACGATTTAGAAGAGTTTAAGAAGGTTGTAGGAGAAATTGACGATATTTCTTTTCTTAGGCGATGCCATTTATTCTAAATGGCGTTATGTGACACATTGGGAAACAGAAACTAACTTGTTGACAGAAAAAAATCATGATTGGTTAGTCTTAGCACTTTCCCAACTTGAAAATTTGACTAGAGAGTAGTAGTATATAAAATAGCGTATCGCATGAAATGTGATACGCTATTTTACTTGAATATAGGATTAAAAATTTGAACATAAAAAAAGGAGGAGAAAAAAAGTGAGCGAAAATTTGAGCCATGATTTAAGTGTGGCTTTTTCATACCTTGGGCTGTAAGGTCAATCATCATGATAGCGATGTGATGAAGGGCTTATTTAAAGCAGCAGGTTATCGTATTGTTGACTTTTCTGAGGTAGCTGATATTTATGTCATCAATACTTGTACAGTAACACATTTAAGTGATAGAAAATCAAGGCAAATGATTAGGCGTGCTGCTAGCCAAAATAATTTGGCTATTATTGCTGTTTGTGGCTGTTATGTTCAGGCTTCTCCTGAAGAAGTAAGAGCGATTGAAGATGTTGATTTGCTTTTGGGAACAAATGAGCGCCATAAAATTGTGGAAGCGGTAGAGCAATTTATGATTGATGGCAAAAAAAAGAGCTACCTACCATCAAAAGAGATGTTTAATACCTTTGAACCAATAGAAGAAACACGAGTGAGCGATATGACAAGGGCCTATTTAAAAGTCCAAGAAGGTTGTGAACAATTTTGCACTTATTGTATTATTCCTTATGCACGTGGTCCCTTGCGCTCAAGAAGGTCTGTTGATGTCATTGAAGCGATACGAAAGCTAGAAAAACAGGGTTATCGTGAGGTAATATTGACGGGTATTCATTTAGGTGCTTATGGCCATGGCGAACATGATGAACCCCAAGTTTTATCAGAATTGTGCAGAATGATTTTAAATCAAACGGGTATAGAGAGAATTCGCCTAAGTTCTATTGAGCCAACTGAAATATCTGATGAATTGATTGATTTGATTGAAAATCATGAAAGGATGGCAAAAGCATTTGCATATTCCTCTGCAGTCTGGATCAGATAAGATTTTAAAGGATATGAACCGTCCATATACCAAGCAAGATTACCGTCATATTGTTCGTAAAGTTAGAACAAGGATACCTGATATTGCGATTACAACTGATTTAATGGTAGGCTTTCCAGGGGAGACAGAAGAATATTATCAAGAAAGCTATGATTTTTGTGGATGAGATAAAGTTCGCTAGCATGCATATTTTCAAGTATTCACCTAGAAAGGGTACGCCTGCTGCTACTTACCAAGGGAGTATTTCACCAGAGTTAAAAGATAACTATAGTAAAAAGATGCACGAACTTGCTAAGGTACATGAATACGCCTATATGGACAAGTTTATTGGTAAAATTGTAGAAGTCTTAATTGAAGAAAAAACAGATTTTGGGTATACTGGACATACAAGTAACTACCTACGTGTGTACACTAATGACGAGGTTATTCTAGGTCGTTTGACACGTATTTTGATTGAAAAAAGGGAAAATGAACGATTATTTGGCAGACAAATTTAAGGAGGTCATAAGATGTTAGAGTGTATTTTTTGTAAGATTATTAGTGGAGAAATCCCTTCAACAATTATTGCTGAAAATGAACATGCTATAGCTTTTAATGATATTGATCCACAAGCACCGGTACATGTTTTAATCATTCCTAAAAAACACATTACAAGCTTAAATGAGCTTGATATCAGTGAAGATAAAGATGTTTTGGCTGGTATGATTGCGCTAGCACAGGAAATTGCTGAAAAATTAGGTGTCAAAGAAGACGGCTATCGTTTAGTCAATAACTGTGGTGAACTCGGTGGCCAAGCTGTTGGTCATATTCATTTTCATTTATTAGGTGGCCGACAAATGACTTGGCCAGCAGGTTAATGTCTTTGAGAAAAAAATGACTTGCCATTTTTTCTATTTTTAGGTATAATATTATGCGTGTTAAAAAGTCCTGACACTAACTGTCAAGGTTAGTAGTGGAGGGAGGGAAATATTTATGTCATCCGAAATCAAGGTTCGTAAGGACGAGTCTTTAGATAGCGCTTTACGTCGTTTCAAACGTTCTTGCCAAAAAAATCAGGCGTTCTCCAAGAGTGCCGTAAGCGTGCGCATTATGAAAAGCCTAGTGTAAAGCGTAAAAAGAAATCTGAAGCAGCTAAAAAGAACAATCGTAAGAAATCTTTCTAATAAAAAGAGCCCCTTTTGATGGGGGCTTTTTTTATTGACAAATTTTCTTTTGATAAATATCACTAGCAAAATGATGAAGGACATTTTCAGATAGGATTTTTAAGCTCTAGAGGACTTCTATTGAGCCCGATTAAGGTGACGAAATTGACATTCATTTCTGCCAAGATAAGCGTGCCATCATCTGTTATACCAAGTTTGAGATAACCTGTATCATCAAGGTAAGAAATATCAAAAATAAATGCAAGTATAGTTTAATTTATCTTGAGCTTCTCGTTCCTCAACTTTGACATCATGGAGAGAAAAATATTTTCTGAGTTCCTGACTATCGGCTTCTTGCATGTGGCGTAAAAATCTGGTTTCTTCTTCTTTAGTCATAGTTACCTCCATAAAAAAAGCTAGGGTAATAATAAAAAGAAAGTGACTTTTAAGTTATCTTAAAGTCACTTTCCTGATTATGCCGGAGACCGGAATCGAACCGGTACGAGGGGTTAGCCTCGCAGGATTTTTAAGTCCTGTGCGTCTGCCTGTTCCGCCACTCCGGCAAAGGCGACACTCAGATTCGAACTGAGGGTAAAGGATTTGCAGTCCTCTGCCTTACCACTTGGCCATGTCGCCGTTTAGAACAGGTATTATATTAGCATAGAAGTGTTAACTTGTCAAACGTTTTTTTAAGTAAAAATAATTGATTAAAATTGGTAAAAATTTTTTTACACTTCAAGTGCGCTGGGCATCAAAGCACAGAAAGGCTATTGACATTATACGCCACAACTACTAAATTTGTAGGGATAGTTTTAAAATCTGATAATAAGGCTATCTGTTAATCAAGATAGTTGCAAGATATCGTAATGTATGAGGAGGTTACAATGAGTAAAATAGCCGTAATAGTTGATAGTGGCAGTGATTTACCTAAAAGCATATTGTGACAGAGAAAATGTTTTTAGAGTACCGTTTCGTATTATCTACAAAGATAGAGAGTATGTCGATGGGGTGACGATTACAGCAACAGAAGTGTATCAAAACCTTCATAATGAGATTCCTAAGACATCTTTACCAAGTGGTCAAGATATTTTTAGACGCCATTGATAAGATAAAAAGTCTAGGTTATAAGCAGATACTCATCGTTTCAATTTCTAGTCAGTTGAGTGGTACCTATAATATGATGAGTTTGATGGCAAAGAGCATTTCTGATGTTGAGATTTTTGTTTTAGATACCAAAAATATTGGTATCGCAACAGGTTTATTTGCCCTTGATGCGATTAATCGCATTGAGGAAGGGATGGACTTTAAAACCTTAGTAGACTATATGCAGGGACAAATTGAAAATTGCAAGGTCTTCTTTTCAGTAGGTACCTTGGAGTATTTACAAAAAGGTGGACGTATAGGCTTAGTCTCTTCCTTATTTGGCTCAGCGCTCAAGATCAAACCCGTTATTACTTGTAATGCAGATGGGATTTATGAAACATTGTCTAAGGCAAGAGGAAGAAAGCAATCTATCGAAAAAAATGATAGATTTGGCTGAGAAGTTTAAACTAGGGCATCATCATTATCATGTTGCTATCTGCTATGGTTTGAATAATGATGAATATATGATGTTTAAATCAAGACTTAGTGAAAGTGTTTTAGGTCAAGGGGAAGTTATAGAAGTGGAACTAGGAGCAGCCCTTGGTATTCATTCAGGGCCTGAGCTATTTGGTATGGCGGTCTATATTTTGCCAGAAACTTGATTTCAAGGAGAGGTTTAGAGAATGAAATGTATCATTTATGATGATAATTTAAGTCATGATCAAAAATTTTTGCGTAAGAGTCTTGAGTTAAATCAAGAAATTAAAGCAGAAGGTTTTGAGGGGTCGCAATTTGATTTTGCCTTTGGTGTGGGTGAAGGACAACTTTTAGCCTTGCACTTAGCAGGTGCTTATTCTGATCATTCCATTTTAGCCCTTGCTCAAGCAAGAAGAGAGGCAATTGATCAAGCCGCTGATCCCTCTTTAGTAACAGCACTTGTGACAACGCCAAGGATGGATGATTTGTTAGAGCTGGTTTCTTCTCTATCAGACCAAGATAATCTTTTAAATGTGGTGGATCATTTTTCTAAAGAAGATATTTTACTTTCTGGAAAGAAAAGGATTTTGGATAAAGTCTGTGCCAGTATGCCTGAGATAGGGTGTCGGTTGCTTTATGAGAATCAAGCCCTCCATATGATTTATGCGAAAGAAGCAATTGCACATTATGCTGAGACCTTAAGAGAGCATGAAATTTTTTTCCATTAGATTTTCCTGTTATTAATACAAGAAATATGCAGTTAATTGAGCATCATGAACTGGCGCAAGAACTTTTGGATAGCTTAACCTTGCCACAAAACTTTATGTCCGCTATTCGTTTTGCAAGTATGTTAGGCGTAGATGACTTTACGATTGTTTCAAATAAGACCTTGGATTTAGAAAAAATTATTTTAAAAACGCTACCTCAAGCTAAGATTAACCAAATTGCGTTTATAGAAATTTCTCTGGCAGATATGGAGTTTATTGGATGATGAAGAAGAAAAAAATATTGAACAAAGCGATCTTCTTTTTTGCTTGTTGTTGCCTTGAGTTATTATGTCATTTTACCACCAATTCATTATCAAAGTAGTCTTTTTTTGGGGCTATGCTTTTGTGGTAACTTTTTCTTGCTTTGGGACTTTTTTTAGGCATATTTGAGAAAAAAACAAAGAGAAGTGAGTTTTGGTAAAAACGAGCAAGGTTTTTATGGTACTATGTGCCTAAAAAGAAGGCTTTTAAAGGATTTTTTTCTTGCTTAGTGTTTTTTGCTTTGCTCTTGATGGCGGTGGGTTATGTGAGTTCAGCAGAAGTCTTTCATGCTGGTCGTTATGCCGACTTGATTGAGAAAAAAAGAAGGTAATTTCGAACAAGAGGTTAAAGAAGTCCCTTGGAATAAAATCTTGACCGTCGATAGAGATACTGCCATACGTCTAGGTAATAGAAAAAAATGGGTGAGGTAGTTGATTTAGTCAGCCAGTTTGTGGTTTCTGAAGACTATGCTCAAGTAAATTATAAGGGTACACCTGTTCGTGTTTCTCCTTTACAGTATGCGAGTGTTATCAAATGGGTAACCAATCATTCTGAGGGGATTCCTTACTACATGAAGGTCAATATGATTAATGGTGAGACAGAGCTTGTAAAACTAACAGAAGCCATCAAATACTCTAAGAGTGAATATTTTAACCGCTATATTTATCGTCATTTGCGTTTTCAATATCCTTTTAAGATGTTTACTGACTCTGATATGGAAATCGATGAAAATGGGAAACCATTTTGGGTCACACCAGTTTACGATAAAAAGAATTGGTCTTTTTGGTGGGCTAGATGTTCAAGAAGTGATTTTAACAGATGCTTGTACAGGGAAATCAGAACTGTATAAGATTAAAGATGTACCAACTTGGATAGATAGGGCCCATAATACTGATTTAATCATGGAACAGATTAATTGGAACGGAAAATACCAAAATGGCTTTATCAATGCACATGTTGGACAGAAGGGTGTCTTAAAGACGACAGCTGGTTATAATTATCTTGCCCTCGGCGATGATGTTTATGTTTACACAGGGATTACCTCTGTTAGCTCTGATGCCTCTAATATAGGCTTTGTATTGGTTAATATGCGTACAAAAGACTGCGTTTTTTATAGTGTCCCATCAGCAGAAGAATTTTCAGCAATGGGTAGTGCCGAGGGTGCAGTACAGGAAAAAAATTATCGAGCAACCTTCCCTCTCTTGTATAACATTAATGGCAGACCAACCTATTTTCTTTCCCTAAAGGATCAGGCGGGGTTGATTAAGATGTATGCCTTTATTGATGCAGAAAATTATCAACGTGTGGTGACCGGCGTAACTGTAAAAGAAGCTTTTAAGGCCTTTAGTACAGATACTGGCAATACAAATATAGATGATAGTACCGATGCTCCAACCGAAGTAATCAATGGTAAAATTAGTGCCAAAGAAACGGTCTTGATAGATGGAGATACCTATTATTACTTTATGCTAGAAGGCGCATCTACGGTATATATTGCACCATACAGTCTAGGCGACTTTGTACCGTTCTTAAAGGCAGGCGATATGGTAGCTTTGACGGTAAGACAATCGGATAGTACAAGTAAGCGTGTGTTAGAATTAGAAAAGAAATAATAAGAAACGTATCTAAATAAAAGTTTTTTTATTTAGATACGTTTTTTTATCAAATAATTTACAAAAAAAGAATAAAAAAATAGAAAATTTAGTGTATAATTAGATTGTGATACCACAAAGGAGGGATTTTATGACTGTTGTCTTATTAACAGGTGCTAGTAGTGGTATAGGCTGGATAACTTCAATTTACTTAGCGTCAAAAGGCTACAGGGTGTATGCCGTGGCGAGAAGGTTTGAAAAAAATTAGAGTCTTTAAAAACAATATGGGATTAGACCATTGTTTATGGACTTATGTGATGAAAACACAATGCAGACAGTTATAAAAAAACCATTGTGCAAGAAGAAGGCAAGATAGATATTCTGATTAATAATGCTGGTTATGGTGTTTATGGTGCCATTGAAGATGTGGATTTAACAGAAGCCAAAAAGACAATTTGAAGTCAATCTTTTTGCCCAAGCTAGACTGACTCAGCTTGTCCTTCCTTATATGAGAGAACAGAGAAAGGGCAAAATTATTAATGTTTCTTCCATTGCTGGAAAGATGACCTTACCACTAGGGGCATGGTACCATGCATCTAAACATGCACTTGAAGCATATAGTGATGCCTTGAGGATGGAAGTCAAAGATTTTGGTATAGATGTTATTATTATTGAACCAGGTGCGATAAAAACACCTTGGGGAGTTATTGTGGGGGAAAATTTACAAGACTTAGCTCAAGATAGTGCCTACCAAGAAATGACAGAAAAGCAAGCGAAGTTCTTATTAAAACATTATACAAAAAATCCCTTTCTTTCTACACCTAAGCGTGTCGCAGAGTGTATTTATCAAGCAGTAGTGGCGAGCAAGCCAAAGACTCGATACTTAGTTGGTTTTGGTTCAAAAACAATAGTCCTAATAAAAAGCATATTGCCAGATAGGGTATTTGATAGTATGGTTAAACGACTGATGAAATGGTGATGTAAAAGATGAAGTATAAATATGGTATTTTAGCAATCGTATTAGGTTTTTTTGTATTACTTTATCGGGATGCTTATTTGATAAGCCAATTGATGATGGGATTGATACGGTGACAGAGGCACTGAGTGGAAGAAATATAGAGACAATCTATCCACTACTATCAAGTGATAGTCAAAGTATCTATTCTAAAGAAGCCCTTACTTCAGAATTGGGTAATTTAGATTCAAGACTAAAAAAACAATCGATGCGAAGTTATCCAAAGTAGATTTTTGACAAGGAAAACAGTGATGATATGACAAGACTTTATCATGCTATGTTTACCTTAAATACAGCTTATGGCGAAGTTGAAGGGCCTGTTGACATCAAGCTGACCAAGGTTGTTGGCGAAACTCAAAATGTTAATGGTGAACAAAAAGATATCTGGAAATTTGATTGGAACAGAAGTTATGTTTTTTTCCTGGCTTAAAAGATGGTGATGAGTTGGGCTTTACAGTTGTACCAGCCAATCGTGGGATGCTTTTTGGATAGAGACGGTAAAGTCCTAGCAAAGGATGTTGCACCAGGTAAGCGTGTTTATCCTCTTGGTAATTTGACAAGTGATGCTGTAGGCTTTGTGCGTATGGCAACAGAAAATGATGTCGCTGAATATAAAGCAGAGCATCCAAATCTTGAGACAAAGCTCCAAGTGGGGATGAATTTAGGCCGTCTAGGCTTAGAAAAAGCCTATCAAGAAAGGCTATGTGGTGAAAATGGTCTAAAGGTCTATCTCAAGGCTCAACCGGAAAATATTCTCTTAAAAAGGTGAGCCAAAAAAAATGGCGAAGATATCAAAACTACCTTAGACTTAAAAAGTTCAACAAGCATTATTTAATCAAGTCAGTGGTGAATATGGTGCTGGAACAGCGATGAATCCTCAAAATGGAGAGGTTTTTGGCACTTGTTTGCAGCCCAAGCCTTAATGTTGATATTTGGTCTGATGCAGCAATGAGTGCTGAACAATGGAATAATTTAAAAGCTCAATCTCAAACACCATATGAAGGACTGTTTTCTCAGACTTTTCTTCCAGGTTCAACACAAAAATTATTGACCTCTATTATTGGGCTTAATCATGGTGTAATTACAACAGCTGATAATTCAGGTTATAATATATCAGGTTCTCGTTGGCAGCCTGACAGCTCTTGGGGTGGTTATACAGTTCATAGGGTAACGCCTATTGATGGGTTTATCACTTTAAAGACAGCATTGATCCATTCAGATAACATCTTCTTTTCTAAAGTCGCTTTAGATGTAGGTATGGAGACCTATATTCAAGCCTTGCAAAATTTGGGTATCGGTCAAGAAGTGCCAAGTGATCTTAAAATCTATAAAAGCCGTATTTCAAATAGTGGGACATTGACAGGACCAATTGCCTTAGTAGATACTGCCTATGGGCAAGCACAAAATCTCATTGCACCTTTGCAAATGAACATGTACTATTCTGCGCTGCTTAATGGGGGAGATGTTTTAATTCCTCAAACGAGTTTAGGTGCTGAAAAGAAAGTGTGGAAAGGTAAGGTCACCTCTCAAGATAACATTAATTATATCAATCTCGCCCTAGAGCAAGCCGTAAATGTTGTTCATCCTAATGCGAGACGATCTTTTGCTCGTTCTGCTGGGAAGACAGGTACAGCAGAAGTTGGGGCTGATGGTAGTGTTAATCTGGGTTGGTTTTGTGGCTTTGATTTAAATAATCCTTATCTTTGTACCTGTATTATGATTAACTATGTTGAAAAATAGAGGTGGTAGTGATGTCAATACAGGAAAATTTGGTAATATGCTAGATGAGCTTTATGTCAATGGTCAAAAGTATGTTCCTAGTGGTGTTGTACTTCCACAGGAAAATGCAGAAAATAATGCAAATGCAACCCAAGCAAAGGGTTAACTATAGAAAAAAATAAAAAAAGTCAAACACGTTGATTGTTTGGCTTTTTTATTTTTCTATAATATAAGTTATTCTTACAAGATGGGGTTTGACATTTACAGTTACCAATGGTAAACTGTACAATGTTAGTGTAAGGTATAAATAGCTTTAAGGAGTTAGATTAACATGACAAATTTAAATTCTGGACCACGTATCACACTTTCTCATGGTGAGATAGGAAAAACTTACCAGGTAGTAAAAATAGCAGGAAGAGACGAAACAATTAAGCATATTAATGATTTAGGCTTAATTATGGATTCTACAGTCACCTTAGTTAATTCTGCTGCAGGCAATATGATACTAAATATCAAAGAAGCTCGCATTGGGATAGGAAAGGACTTAGCTGACAAAGTGACTGTTGTTGAAGTGGGTTAACTTTGAGTGATGTTATCAATTATAAGGAGGTGTTGGTATGAGTAAGGTATTAGCAGACTTACAGCCTGGAGAATCTGGCATTGTTGCTAAAATTTTAGGTGAGGGTGCTGTCAAAAGACGTCTGATGGATATGGGCATCACACGAGGCACAGAAGTCTTTGTGCGTAAGGTAGCACCTTTGGGTGATCCTATTCAAGTGACCATCAGAGGATACGAACTTTCTCTAAGAAAAGGAGATGCCAAGAACGTCGAAATGAAGTAAGTTTTTTTAGTAGAAAATTTATAATTTAGGAGGAAGTTATGCGATTTATTGCCCTTTTTAGGTAATCCAAACGCAGGTAAAAACAACCCTGTTTAATGAATTGACAGGGTCAAAAACAACATGTTGGGAACTGGCCTGGAGTAACGGTAGAAAAAAAAGGAAGGGAAGTTAAAAAAACCATAAAAAAACGATGTTACCATCGTTGACCTTCCAGGGATCTATTCTTTATCCCCTTATACTTTAGAAGAAGTTGTATCAAGAGATTATATTATTAAAGAAAAACCAAGTGCTATTATCAATATTATTGATTCAACCAACTTAGAGCGTAACTTATACTTAACATCACAAGCAATTGAGACAGGGGTGCCTGTTGTTATTGCTTTAAATATGATGGACCTTATTGAAAAAAAAGAGGTCTAAAGATTGATATAGATGAGTTATCCAAAGCTTTGGGTGGTATTCCTGTAGTGCCTATCTCAGCCCTTGAAAATCAAGGCTTAGATAAGCTTGTTGATGAAGCCTTAAAATTGGATCAAGTTAAGGTGAATGCTTCGGTTTTAAACTATGGTGAGAGTGTTGAAAAAGCCATCAGTGAGATAGAAGAAGTGGTAGGTTTAACAGGCGATGAAATGCGCTATCACGCCATTAAACTTATTGAAAACGATAAGAGAGTTAAAGAAGATTTAAAACTCTCTCCTGAAGTGGTGAAGAAAGTTGAGGCAATTGTTGCTGATCTAGAAGATGAGCTGGATAACGATGGTGAAACAATTATTACCAATAGTCGTTATGATTTTATTGGTGCCTTTATGCCTCAAGTGATGACACGACCAAAAACCAAAGAGAACTTAACAAGAACCGATAGAATTGATGCTGTTGTCACCAATAGATTTTTGGCCTTACCTATTTTTGGTCTTGTGATGTTTGTGGTTTACTATATTGCCATTACAGCCATAGGTGGACCTTCTCAAGACTGGGTAGGGGATTATCTTGTCACACCATTCAGTGATTTGGTAACAAAGGTTTTAACAGATGCTGGCGCAAGTGAATGGGTCATTGATATGCTTGTCAACGGTGCTATTGCCGGTGTCGGAGCAGTAATAACCTTTGTACCACAGCTCATGCTTTTGTATTTCTTCTTGTCCTTCTTAGAAGGCTGTGGCTACATGAGCCGTATTGCTTTCATCATGGATAGAATTTTCCGCCGTTTTGGTCTTTCTGGGAAGTCCTTTATTCCATTTTTGATGGCAACTGGTTGTGCAGTACCATCTATCTTGGCAACAAGAACCATTGAAAATGACAATGACCGTCGTATGACTGTTGTGCTTACAAGTTTTATGCCTTGCGGAGCAAAGCTTCCTATTGTGGCAATGTTAGCAGCAGCAGCTCTACCAGGAAATCCATTTATTGCCCCTGCAATGTATCTTGTAGCGATTATAGCAATTATTTTGAGTGGGATTATTTTGAAACACACCCCACTTTTCTCTGGGGATCCAGCACCATTTATTATTGAGCTTCCAGAATATCGTATGCCAAAATTCAAAAAAATGTCTTGTTGATGATGTGGGAAAAGGCAAAAAGGCTTTATTAAAAAGGCTGGTACGATTATTTTTTGCTTCTTCTGTGATTATTTGGCTTATAAGCGCTCACAATTTCAGTTTTGAATTGGTAGAGGTAGAAGATTCCATGATGGCAACTTTAGGGTGGCGTCATTGCGCCAATATTCCAACCACTAGGTTTTGGTACATGGCAGGCAGCTTCAGGTGCACTTGCAGGTCTTGTGGCAAAAAGAAAAACTTGGTTGCAACTTTGTCAGTCTTATATGGCTTGGGTGATAGCGCTACAGAAGGTACGGAACCACAGCTTGTCCAAGCGATTCAAGCAGCCTTTACGCCAGCCGCTGCAATGGCATATTTACTATTTAACCTTTTCTGTGTCCCTTGTATTGCAGCAATGGGTGCGATTAAGCGTGAAATGGTAAGTTGGAAATGGACGCTTTTTGCTTTCTTCTATCAATGTACCTTTGCCTATGTGATCGCTTTCCTTGTTTACCAAATCGGATCAAGATTATTTTAAAAATTTCCTCTGCCTAATACGGCAGAGGTTTTTTTCAAAAGCTTAAGTTGTGTATATATAAATTAGAATAATATAAGGAGGAATCACTATGGTAACTTATCTTGTTGCGGCTCTCATTTTTTTGGCCTTACTGCTGGGATTATCTTCAGAGGTATCTATAAGCGAGTGACAGGAAAGGGCAATACAGGTTGTGGCTGTGGTTGTAGCAGTTGTAGTAGTGGCTGCCTACCAACAGAAGAAAATAAATAAAAAAAGAGCTTATCCAATCAGTGGATAAGCTCTTTTTGATTGAGCTGATTATTTAGCATAGAGACGATATTTTTTTAAAAACTTTGTTGGTAAAAAAACGATTAATTCTGATATAACGATAGAGATTCATGTCTTTGTCATACAGTAAGGTATTACAGACTTTTTTTTCATTGATGAGGCGTCTAATTTGTGGTAAAAGCTTTGGATTAGCATATTCAAGGGCAAGACGCTTTGGCACATGCAACCATAAATAAGGATTATCATGGTAATGTGGTTTTGGTAAGGTCTTACCATGGATTAAGTCATCAATAAGATAGGTGACAAGGTTACAGCCACTAGCAGTGGTAAAAAAGCTAGAACGTCCTTGACGAATATTGATTTCAAAAACTTTAAATTTACCATCACGCGCATCATATTTTTAAGTCAAAGTTGGCAAAGCCAACATAGCCAAGGGTTTCAAGAAAGTTTTGGTATTGTTCATAAAGGGCTGAATTAGCCTCTTGGATAATGCCATTATAATTACCAATTCCATGAGGGGTGTGGTCTTCAAGGATGACATGGCCAAGACACATCATTTGCACCTTTTGAGCTTGATTGACATAAGCGTTTAAGACATACATTGCCGAAGCATCACCAGGAATAAAGTCTTGAATGATTAGGGTATCGTCATAACCATTAGCATAGATAAGATCAACAATATCTTGCATTTCTTCTCTTGTTTCTGCTTTATAAGCTTTTTTTCTTGCCTTCAAAGTTTAAATCGACATAGGTAATGCTATTGCTGGCTTTTGATGGCAACAGGAAAAACCAAAGGGTAAGACGATGTCATCCTTTGATTCTTTGGTGACAAAAATAGGTATCAGGGTAGTCAAGTTGGTAGTCTTCACATATCTTATAAAAGGCTTCCTTGTTTTCCAGTTGCAGTTTCAAAGTATTAGGAATATATGGAATATAAAAATGCTGACTCAAGGTTTCTTTATATTGGCTAAGTAACTCTGTATAGCGATCCCCACAAGCAATGAGGATGAGCTTATCATAATAGGCAAGGTAAGCCTTGGCAATTTCATTTAAAGTATTTAAAAAAACACTGATCTTGATCAAAGTCAGATTTGGTCTCGACATGGACGATTTTGCTGTGCTTGGTTTCCAGTAGAGGGTATTTCCCAAGGGCTAAAGATTTTATACCATAAGCTTGGTGAAAGGAGCGTGCCATACCATAGCAGTTGGCATCAGTACCCTAGCAATATAGGTAAAAAAATGTTGTATTCTTATTTTTTTAACAGAAAGATGCAAATTAAACACCACCTAAAAATTATCATTTCATTAGTCTATCATACTTTGATGTAAGAGATAAGGGGGCAGATATGATAAAAATAGATAAATTGAAATTAAGCCTTGAAGAATCTGAAGCAGCACTTTTAGAAAAGATAAGAAAACTTTTAAACGATGATAGTATTACTACCTATCGCATATTAAAAAAATCTTTGGATGCGAGAAGACGTGAAGCCCCTTTTTTTCTCTATCAAGTCGCTGTAGAGATCACCCTTAGTGAAAAAAAGTTCTAAAAAAAGTTGGAAAAAAAGGGGGTTAGTCTCTACGATGAGGTTGAAGAGGTCATTAGTTTTGGACAAGAGGTCTTAAAACATCCTCCCCTAATCATCGGTTTTTGGACCAGCAGGTTTATTCTGTGCTTATGAATTGGCAAAATATGGTTATCAACCTATTGTTTTGGAACAGGGAGAATGTATTGAAAAAAAGGGTAGAAAGTGTAGAAAGATTTTTGGCAAGAAGGTAAGCTTAATGTATATAGCAATGTTCAGTTCGGTGAAGGAGGGGCAGGTACCTTTTCAGATGGCAAATTAACCAGCCGTAGTAAGAGTCCTTTTAATCGCCTAGTATTAGAAACTTTTGTCAATCATATGGCACCACCTGAAATTTTTGTATGAAAAAAAGCCCTCATATTGGGACGGATTTACTGCGACCACTGATTATTTCAATGCGAAAAAAAGATTGAAGAAAATGGGGGTCAGGTTCATTTTTGAACATCGTGTGGTTGATTTTTGTTATAGAAAACGATAAAATCGTTGGTGTAAAACTGGCAAATGACAAGATTTTTTATAGTGAAGTGATTGTTCTAGCAATAGGACATAGTGCAAGAGGACTATTTAGACTACTAGAAAGCTATCAAGTGGCAGTAGAAAATAAGCCTTTTGCTGTAGGCTTTCGCATCGAGCATCCTCAAGATTTTATCAATAAACATCAATATCGCACCTATGCAGATAGTCCATATTTAGGCGCAGCAGACTACCAATTGACCTATCATGATAAAAAAACAAATAGAGGTGTCTATACATTTTGCATGTGCCCAGGTGGAGAAGTTGTTTTAGCAAGTTCAGAAGAAGGCAGACTTTGTGTTAATGGGATGAGTTACCATAGTCGTGATAAGGAAAATGCCAATAGCGCAATTTTAGTTTCTGTAGATGAAAGGGATTATGGTTCTGAGCCTCTGGCAGGATTAAAATTTCAAGAAATGTTGGAAGAAAAAGCCTTTGCCCTAACAGGAAAAAGTAATGTTGCGCCAGTACAAACTTTGACGGATTTTTGTAATCAAAAAATCACAACTAAGATGGGACAAGTTAGTCCATCTGTGGTAAACTACAAGCTATGTAATCTTTCTTCTTTATTGCCAGAACATCTTTATGCACAACTTAGAAATGCCATAGGCGAATTTGATAAGAAATTTTCAAACTTTGCTATGGAGGATGCGATTTTAACAGGGATAGAAACTAGAAGTTCCTCACCACTTAAAATCTTAAGGGATAAGGATAGTTTTCAATCGTTTTCTCACCCTAGCCTTTATCCGATAGGTGAAGGCGCAGGCTATGCAGGCGGCATTGTGAGCTCTGCAATTGATGGCATCAAGGTCTCAAGAAAGATTATGAACCAATATGCTGGGCTGAAAAAACAGTGATAGAGGAGGAATTGTATGAAAAAGTTGTTTTCCTATATGTTATGCGTTGGCTTATTGATGGGCAGTTTTGTTGTATGTAATGAAGTTTTGCTTGAAAAAGCATCAGCTGCTACCTCTCCCACCATTACTATTGAGGTAGATGGCAAAGAAGTCAAAAGTGATGTTCCACCTTTTATCAGTAACGGACGCGTCTATGTACCTGTGCGTGTCATCGGGGAATCTTTAGGCGCTAAAGTGATTGGCCAAAAGAGTGAAGTCACCGTTGAAAAAGGTGATAGATTCATCAAGATGAAGTTAAATAGTCACTATATTTCTATTAATGACCAAGTGTATAAAATTGATAGCCCAGTAAAATATGTCAAAGGTAGATCTTTTTACCATTTCGTGTGATGAGTGATAGCTTAGGCTTTAATATTGATTGGGATAATACCGCTAAAAAGGTGATTATTACTACGACCACACCACCAGCAAAGACTACAATAGAAGAAGTGAAATACACAGATTTTGACAAGATGTTAAAAGACAATACCTTAGCTTATGTCAAAGATACTGGTTTTATTGCCTCTAAGGCACTTATAAAACAGTATGAGTCTTCTAAAGAGAAAAATAAAGAAGAATTTATTAAGCAAGCGAGTGCTGATATTTTAAACTTTATCAACTATGAACGTAAGTTGAATCATTTAGCACCATTGACAACCAATGAAAAAATTCAAAAGGTAGCAGAAACTCGTGCTAAGGAAATTGCAACACACTATGCCCATGAAAGACCTGACAAACGCTCACCATTTACTGTCTTAGGTGAAAATGGCATCACCTATACCATAGCTGGAGAAAAATATTGCAGCTTATCAAAAAAATCCTATAGAAGTCCATAATGCTTGGATGAAGTCAGAAGCACATAAAGAAAATATTCTAAATGGAAAAATTTACTGATGTAGGTATTGGCGTTTATATTGATAAGAATGGTGAAGTGTACTGGGCTGAAAGTTTTGTCGGCAATCAGTAAAGTAAAGCTAAAATAAAAAAACCTGTTTGGTCAAATGACCAAGCAGGTTTTTTATTTTAGCCATCACAGTGGATGGTGTAGGCTTATCTGTGGATTTCTTTAATACGTGCTGCCTTACCAAAACGTTCTCTCATGTAGTAAAGTTTAGCACGACGTACACGACCTTGACGTACAAGCTTGATGCTAGCAACACGAGGGGAATGAATTGGGAAAAATTCTTTCAACAGTTACCCCATAAGCAGTACGACGAACGGTAAAGGTTTCTGTAAGACCTTGACCAGCACGTTTAATGACAACACCTTCAAAAAGCTTGAAGACGTTCACGGCTACCTTCGACAACCTTTACTTCAACACGTACGGTGTCCCCAGGACGAAAAATCAGGAACATCTTGCTTAAGTTGACTTTGTTCGATTTGTTTTTAAAATATGCATGTTTTTTTCTCCTTTCATGATCAGTGCTCATAACTATTTTTTTCTAGCCATCGGAACACTAACTTACAACCAATTAAGGATAACACAAAGCAAGATAAATTTCAAGTATTTTTATGTTATTATTAAATGTGTTTTTCAGTCGCAGTGTAAAAAAATTCCTATAATATCTAGTTTCTATTTTTTTATATTTTTCAACGGTAGAAAGTAGGGTAGAAAAGTGAAACCCAAAAAGAGTACAATAGTAAAAAAATTGTGTTTTTAACTGAGGGAAATAAATTGAGGTGATAAAATGGAATATAGAGAAATTAAGTTAAACGTCTCAACAGATGCAATCAAAAAGATATAAGTTATTTGAAGGGATAAAGCTTTTATTCTGATGCTTTTCTCTCTGAGGATAGAAAAAGTATCATTTCTAAAAGGGTTTATGTCACAAAAAAACATAATTATGTTTATTATGAAAGAGCAGATGTGAATTGGAATTATTGGAATGATAAGACAAAGTCTGATTGGCGTTTTAATACTCATGAGGTTGAGCGTCATATCATATTTGAGATAGCATCGGATTTAAATCAATTTATTCCATACTTAGAGGAAGAAATTATTGAAAAAGCTTATTTTTAAAAAGAACAGCATGGAGAGATTATCGAAAGACTAGATATCTAATGAAAGAGCAATCTAGTGAAAAAAATAAAAATCATTTGGAGAAAATTTGATGCCAAAAAAATATTTAGTGGGAAATAGTGAGAATACTTGGCCGCTTGAGCTTGCCTATCAAAGGGCTGAAGATGGCGATATCATCGTATTAGAGCCAGGTTTTTTTCTTATAGCCCAGCCAATACAAATCAAAACTTTAACGATGTTTTTGTTTATTGATAAAAAAATTTAGAATTTATAGGCAATATTACCGAAGAAGATAGTGTAATCAACTTTTCTAATATCATTGCTTTCCAAAAATAGTCATCAAAAAAATGGTGTAAGAGTCAAATTTTCTAATATTTATTTTTAAACTGGATCGTGCAGATCACAATTTTTTTATGTGAGTGAGCATTCAAAATTAGAGCTATCTTGCGTGGTGATTGAGAATACTTCTGAATCAAATGAGCACTATGCTTTTTAGTATAGAGGAGGAAGCGAGCCTTTTACGCCAATCGGATTTGGGTAAATGTCGCTTCAAATCAACCTATTCTTTTTTTACACATTCATCAGCAGAGATAAAAAAATGCAAAGTTAAATGTTGGTATTTTTGGCATTGTCCAATACTCGCCTTAAGCTTGAAAAATATTACTCTGAAAGCTTCTCAGGCAAATGCTATCAACTTACAGGAATCAGATCTTACCTTAAAAGATTGTGAGATTCGTGGTGAGGGTGTATCGACCTTATATGCTGAAAATTCTAATTTAATGCTCGAAAATAATACCATAGAAGCCCTTGATGCCAATGCAATTAATTTAAAGGCTTCAAGCCTTACTGCCAGAAATTGTACGCTCCTGGGCGAAATATTCCCAGTCATCTATAGTGAGGATTCAAAATCAGAATTTGAAAATGCTCAGATCAAAGCTCTTGGTGCCAATGCAATCAATTTGAAGGATTCTACCACTACGTTTAAAAATTCTACCCTTAGTGGTGGGGACAATGAGAAAAAGTTTCCAGCCATTTATATGGAACATTCTAATCTTTATGGCTATGATGCTATCTTTTGAGCAAAAAGCAATACAGTAGTTGTTTATATGTGTTAGATAATTCTTACTTGTTTTTTTAGAGGATAGCAGCCTAACGTCTCTTGATATGCACCAAAGTCGTGGTGTGATCAATGGTAGTATCATTAGAGAAAACCTATCTTTAAATGAATATTCTTATCTGACCAATAAGGATAAGCTTGAATTTTTTGGTGAAAGTCTTGAAAAAGTAGAACTTTACTTAGGAGAAAACTCTGCCTTGATTGCCAATGAAATTGTATTTTCCAAAGAGAGCAATCAAATGATTCGATTAAATGAGTTTTTCTCATTTTAAAAAGCAGAGAAACTTATCGCCAAAAGCACTTCAATTAGAAGTGTCAGAGGATAGTTGTTTTATCAATCGTGAGGCGTTGCTTTCTACAAGGCAAGAGGATGGGTTTAGTAAAACAGCACATCAAGAGCGTATCTTATCCACTGGTAGCGAGGCTAGGGAAAAACTTAACAATTTGGTTGGCTTAGCACAAGTCAAAAAAGAAATCAATAAGATGATAGGAATGGTTGATTTTAATAATTTACGTATCAAGCAAGGATTAGCACCGGAGAATATCGCTTTACATTCAGTATTTATGGGCAATCCTGGTACAGGTAAGACCATGGTAGCAAGGTTGATTGGAGAAATTCTCTACCATAGTAAAGTCTTATCTGGAGAAGACTTTATCTTTGTAGAGGCTTCTGAACCTGATCTTATCTCATCTAGTGTTGGTGGGACAGCGGAACGTACCCAGGCTTTACTGGATAAAGCTAAAGGCGGTATTTTATTTATTGATGAAGCCTATACTTTAAATAAAAAAAGGTAGCAATATTAACTATGGACAAGAAGCCATCAATACCATGTTAAAATATATGGAAGATCATAGGGAAGATATCATGATTATCTTTGCTGGTTATACTAAAGAAATGGAAGAATTTTTAAGGACAAATCCTGGACTAGCGTCTCGTGTACCTAATAAGTTCATCTTTGAAGACTACACACCAGAAGAAATTGTTGCTATGGGTATCAAATTCCTCAGTTCTAGGCAGTATACCTTAGAGGATGAAGAGTATTATAAAAGAAGTGTTAAAAATGCTTATGCAAGTGCCTTAGATAAGAGTAATGGGCGTTGGATTCGAAACTTTAATGAAAAGCTTATTGCTTCCTTAGCCCATCGTGTTTATCAGGAAAAATCAACAGATGTCACAAAGATACAACGCTCTGATATCGATGAGGTGCTAAATATAGGAAAATATAAGCCTTCTGCAAACAATGATAGAGATTATTTGGCAGATTTGGAAAACATGATAGGCATTTTATCAGTTAAAGAAAAGGTCAAAGAATTTATTGCTTTGGCAGAGCTCAATAAAAAGAGGGTAGAACAAGGACAAGCCGTATCTGAGTTTACCTTGCATTCCAAATTTTTTTGGGTAACCCTGGTACAGGCAAGACTACCGTTGCTAGAATTATAGGTAATATCCTTTATCAAAAAGGTATTATCGCTCAAAATAAATTTATAGAAGTTTCTCGCAGTGACTTGGTGGCAGGCTATGTTGGTCAGACAGCAATTAAAACCAGAGAGGTCTTGCAGTCTGCACTAGGAGGCGTCCTTTTTATTGATGAGGCCTATTCTTTAAATAGTTCTGCTTCAAGTCATGACTTTGGTATGGAATGTATTGATGAAATCTTGAAATTTATGGAAGATCATAGGCAAGATATAGTTATTATCTTTGCGGGCTATACTAAAGAAATGGATGATTTTTTTGAATATGAATTCAGGGCTAAATAGTAGAGTCCCTAATACATTTTTTTATTTGAAGATTATTCAGGCGATGAAATTGTAGCAATTGGGTTAATGGGCTTAAAAAAATACGGCTATCTTGTCGATGAAGAACACTATGCTAAAATTGTCAAATACAATTATTCGCTGTCAGATGACCATAGTAATGGCAGATGGATTAGAAATTTCAATGAGGACTTGATTAGACAGATGTCATCGAGAATCGCCAAAGATAAGAGTGAAGACTTCAACACCATCACTAGTGAAGATTTGGGAAAAATGCTATAAAACTTTATAAAAAAAATACAAGGTGCTTTTTTTCTTACCTTGTATTTTTTTATAAAGTTCAAATGAGGAGAAGTGCTAGGATCTAGAATTACGCTTGTAAACCACTCTAGGGCAAGGTATCATAAGACTAGTTTAGGAAAGAAGGGAGAACAACATGGAATATCGTATAGAAAAAGATACCTTAGGTGAGGTCAAGGTACCTCTAAACGCTCTTTGGGGGGCACAAACAGAACGTAGCCGTCAGAATTTTACTATTGGCACCCAACGCATGCCTCTTGAAGTGATTTATGCTTTAGTTTCTATCAAAAAGGCTGCTGCCAGGGCCAATTTGGCTTATGGTAAGTTAAGTGAGGAGAAAGCAGTTGTTATTGACAAGGTATGTGATGACTTGCTTTTTGGGTCAGTATGAGGAAGCCTTTCCCCTTAAGGTCTGGCAGACAGGAAGTGGCACCCAGACAAATATGAATGTCAATGAGGTCATTGCCAATCTTGCCAAAAAAGAAGGTGTGCTTATCCATCCCAATGATGATGTCAATATGAGCCAATCTTCAAATGATACCTTTTCCCACCAGTATGCACCTTGCAGCAAGAGAATTAATTGTAGGGTATTTACTCCCTAAATTAGAGGAGATGGAAACAGCTTTCCTAAAAATAGAAGAGGAAAATGCCTCTGTTCTTAAATGTGGTCGCACGCACCTACAAGATGCAACCCCTTTACGTTTTTCTCAAGAAGTGAGTGGCTGGCGTTATATGCTCATCGAAAGCCGTAAAGAAATCTTACTAGGTTTAGAAAGACTTTCTTATCTGGCAATCGGTGGTACCGCTGTCGGTACTGGGCTTAATGCCCCTAAAGGCTTTGGCCAAAAGGTTGTCAAGCACTTGAGTGAAATGTATCAAAAAGACTACTATGTGAGTGACAATTATTTCCATGCCCTTACCAGTAAAGATGCTCTAGTCTTTACCCATGGCGCCCTTAAAGCATTGGCTTGTAACTTGTTAAAAATCGCCAATGATATTAGACATTTGGCTTCAGGGCCACGGACAGGCTTGGGGGAACTGATTTTACCGGCCAATGAGCCAGGCTCTTCTATCATGCCAGGCAAGGTCAATCCTACCCAGTGTGAGGCCTTAAGTATGGTTGCCGTTCAAGTGATGGGTAATGATATGACAGTGAGTGTGGCAGCTTCTCAAGGTAATTTTGAGCTCAATGTTTATATGCCGGTAATAATTTATAATTTTATTGAATCGGTTAAGCTCTTAGCTGAGGCAGTGGAAAGCTTTACAAAAAATGCGTTAGCAGGGCTAAAAGTCAATCATGGACAAATGCAGGAAAACTTAGAAAAATCCCTAATGCTAGTCACTGCCTTAAATGCTGTAATAGGGTATGAAAAATTCTGCTAAGATAGCAAAACTGGCGTATCAGAAGGGTATAACTTTAAAAGAGGCTTGTTTAGAATTAGGACTTTTAGATGAACAAACCTTTGATGAAGTTGTTAATCCCTTAAAAATGATAGGAGAGTAAGATGAAATTTTATTATTACCCAAAATGTTCGACTTGCCAAAAGGCAAAAAAATGGCTAGAAAGTCATCAATTAGACTTTGAAGCCATTGATATTACCCAAGTGAGACCAACTAAGGAAGAATTTTTAACACTTTTTGAGAAAAGTGGCTATGAAAGTAAGAAGTTTTTTAACACCAGTGGCATACTGTATCGAGAAGGTAACTACAAAGAAAAACTAGCCAAGTTATCAGACAGTGAGCGTGCTGATATCTTGGCTGGTGAGGGATGCTAGTGAAACGTCCCTTACTCATAAAAAATGATAAGGTGCTTTTAGGGTTTAAAGAAGAAAACTATCTTAGCTTGTTAGACTAACGCTCTCTCATAGGATAGGTACGTTCCTCAGAGAAACGATTGACAATAATCGCCACAAGTATCATAAAACTGATACCAATAGCAACAGGGAAGAGGATAAACGACCAACTGGCATGAGAAAACATGGCGACAAGTGTGGTTGATCCTCCTGGTGGATGCAAGGTATCTGTCATTGACATGGCAAGGATGCTTAAGGTGACAGCGAGGGTCATTGACCACCACGTTAAACCAAAGAATTGGTAACAGCTGACACCAAAAAATGCTGAGATGATGTGTCCCCCGATGGCATTTCTAGGCTGTGCTAAGGCAACAGTAGGTGCAGCAAAGAGTAGTACAGCCGAGGCGCCAAAAGGTGGAATTAATAAAATAATCTCAAGGTGGTTATGAAAAAGTGCAAGCACGCTTATTGCAAGTCCCGTACCAAGAGCAGTAAAGAAAAGTTCTGCCCAAGTGATACGTGGATTAAAAAGATAAAAACCTTTTTTTCCTCTTTTGCCTGAGGAAAAAAACACGACCGTAAAAACGCATAACAAGTCCCCTTCTCAAAAAAAGCTAGAGCGAATGCTCTAGCTTTTATCTATTATCAACTTTTTTTCTGGTGAAAGGTCATGCAGTTTTTAACCTTTCCCAAGCAAAAGCTTTCCCATTTCGTTTCTATTTTTACCATAGTTAGCATAGGGGTCAATAGAAATCCCACCACGAGGGGTAAATTTTCCCCAGACTTCAATATAGAGAGGATCTAATAAGTCCACCAAATCATTTAGGATAATATTCACACAGTCCTCATGAAAGTCACCATGATTTCTAAAGCTAAAAAGATAGAGCTTTAAAGACTTGCTTTCGACAAGAAAGTTTTGCGGAATGTAGGAAATATAAATGGTTGCAAAGTCTGGTTGCCCAGTGATAGGACAAAGACTGGTGAATTCAGGGGCATTAAATTTGACAAAGTAGGGACGTTTGGGATGCTTGTTTTTAAATTTTTCTAAAATTTGAGGGCTATAGGTCGTAGGATAGGGTACATTTTCTTGACCTAAGAGACTTAAGTTTTCTTTGTTCATGTTAACTCCTTGAGAGACGTTTTTTTCTAAGGTGATGACGAGTAAATAGCCTATAAAAAGCAGGAATAATTTGTCCGATAATAACGCTAGTGGCAAGTACCCAATAAGGCAAATCAAGCAAAATATGAAGATAAAGGGGTACGCCCAGTCCTGGGATGAAGATAATCAGGGAAGATAATGAGAAATCTTGGTAGATTGAGCTTTCTAATCAGTACAATACTTGACGAGGTGAGTAGACCAACGACCAAGCCCCCGATAATATCAGCAATACCTAGTCCACCCATTAAGGTATTTGAAAGAGCATTTGCTAAACCAGAGGGTAAAATCAGAAAAGGAAATAAACTAGAAAAAAAGCATACAGCGAGGTAGCAATTCTAATTTGGTATTGCCCAAAGGAAAAAAACTTTGGGTAAAGAACATGAGGGCGATGTAGCTTGCCATAAAAGATGCCAGAAATGGCAACTTTTTCTTGCGATAGAATCTGGTTGTTTCATTGATAATTTCTCCTTTTTGGAACAATAAAAAAAGCCCCCTAACAGGGAGCAAAAGCTATTTATTATTCCCTAGTTTTTGTTTAACGACAGGATGGTTTCGAACTGTCCCATTCAGAATAGCAAAAAAATGAGTGTAACTTTCAAGTCTATTAAAAATAAACAGAAAAGTAACAAGAAAATATAGACAAAACGATATAAAACTATTATAATAAGATTATAGGTATATGTTGTATAGGTTTAAAGACAAAGGAGGAATGAAGTAAGATGAGCAAAAAGCTATACATGTTTGTAAGCACTTTTTTATTATGTGTGCTTTTAGCTGGTTGTGGTGCAAATATGTCAGCTAGTCCTAACTTAGGGACTTGGGAGGCAGAAAGTGCCAGTATGTCCGGTGTTGAACTTGCAATTAGTGACATTATGCCAGGTGGTTTTACTTTTTATTTTTAAATGCAGATGGTTCTTGTGAACTTCATGTAAATGGTCAAACAGAAAAAAAGGTAAGTGGAAAGATACTGAAGATGGCTTTATTGTAGAAGATGAAATTACCTTCAAAACTGATGGTGATAAGGCTGTTTGTGATTATGATGGTGTTACTATGAACTTTAAAAGAACGGCAAAAGCTGAAGGGAAATAGGGCACTGTAAAAAATAACACGATACCTAAAGTACTAGCTTTTCTAGTCAGAGGAAAGTGAAGTAATACGATCCAAAAACCTATACGTTATTTGAATGCTATTTTAAGTAAAAAAAGACTTCAATTTTTTGAATGAAAATTGAAGTCTTTTTCTTTTTGTCTTTAATCATTGAGACCAACCAACCAAGATAGGACAGAATTAATGACACTAATAATAAGAGCAGCTAAAACAGCTGTCCAAAAACCAGAAATACTCATACCATCAACGACTAAGCTGGTGAGTTTGATCATCGTACCACTGACAACAAAGGTAAATAATCCCAAGGTGAGGACATTTACCGGTAAGGTAAAGAGTAACATTACAGGTCTAATGACAGCATTAAAAATGGACAACACAATACCTGCAATAAGAAAACTGCCTATAGTGTCAAAGTAAAGCCCTTCTAGCAAAATAGAGGTCGCATAAAGGGAGAGTAAATAGACGACAAAAAGATTTCATGAGTATCCCCTCTCTGATTGCAAAAGATTTTATTTTTTTCTTTTGCTTTTTAATTGCATTTGCAAAGTATAGTGTGATTTTTAACGCATAATAAAAGGGTATTTGCAACCTCTTTTGGCAAGCCTTCCACCATCTCTAGGTCTTCAAGGAGGCATTAACAATGGCTTTAAAGCTACCAAAATGCGCTAAAAAGTAGGGATTTACGCTTTTGACCAATGCCTGGAATATCATCAAGGATGGAGGCAAGTTGACGTTTGGCACGTAAAGAGCGGTGAAAGGTAATGGCAAAACGGTGACTTTCATCACGGAGCCTTTGAATCAGATAAAGTTCATAAGAATCTCGTGGCAAGACGATAGCCTCTTCAATGCCTTCTTTAAATAAAAGCTCTTCTTCCTTAGCCAAGCTAAAAAGTAGGGATAAAGTCATAACCTACTTCTCTCATGGCTTTTTCTGGCATAGCCTAGTTGTCCCTTACCACCATCTATAATCACCAAATCAGGTAGATGGGAAAAATTTTTTTTATCTTGGAGTTCTTTTTCTTTTTTTCCACATGACTAAAGCGCCGTGTGATGACCTCATACATACTGAGAAAGTCGTTTGGCCCTTCGACTGTTTTGATTTTTAAATTTACGATATTCACTTTTTTTAGGTTTACCATCCTCAAAGACAACCATTGAAGCAACAGAATCACTACCTTGAATATTGGAAATATCGTAGCATTCAATGCGGCGAGGTAAGTTTTCTAAATGTAAAAAGTCTTGAAGCTTTTCGAGTGCTTTTAGTGTTCTATCCTCTTCATAAGCTTGAGTATTAGGACGTTTGGCAAGGGCTTCAAGGGCATTTTTTTTGACCAGTTCCATGAGCTTTTTTTATGGTCACCACGTTGTGGAATATGAAAACTGACCTTTTTGCCATGCTTGCTACTGAGTAATTCCTCTAAAGCCTCTTGATCTGAAAAGGGACGATAAACCTCTATGACTTTGGGTACAGAGGCTTGTTCAAGGTAAAATTGCTTGATAAAACTGGCAAAAATTTCATCATCATTATCGCTTTCTGTTGTTTTTAGAGGATAAGATTCTTTGCCCAGGAGCTTGCCTTTACGAATAAAAAAGACTTGGCATATGCTCCCTAAATGGTTACGCACCATGGCGACATAGTCTCTGTCTTCATCATGATCCAAAAAGAACCTTTTGGCTTTCTTTTTAAGGCACGAATGGCCATGAGCTGGTCACGTTTGATTTTAGCTTCTTCAAATTCTAAATTTTTCAGCGTGCTGTGTCATTTCTTCTTCAAGTTTTTTTCAATGAACTCATTTTGACCATTAAAAAAACGTGCGATGTTTTGAATCATCCCTTGGTAAGCTTCTTGAGAAATCCTATCAACACACGGGGCAAGGCAACGCTTGATATGAAAAATTGAGACTAAGGTTCGTGTTTATTGAATTTTTGCCTTTGTACAAGTACGCAAAGGAAAAAAATTTGGTGCAAGAGGTCTAGGGGTTTCACGTAACTGGTAAACGCTAGGATAAGGGCCAAAATAAAAGGGAGCCATCACGGATGACCTGTCTTGTCACGTAGACCTTGGGGTAAGGCTCTTTTGTAATGCGGACATAAGGATAGGTTTTACCATCTTTGAGGCTGATATTGTATTTTTGGTCTGTGTTTTTTTGATGAGATTACATTCCAAGATTAAGGCTTCAGTTTCTGTATCTGTCAGGATGTAATCAAAATCAGCAATATGGCCTACCAGCGCTTTTTGTCTTGACGGCTTCTTTTTGGCTGGGCTCTAAAATAAGAGCGCACTCGATTTTTTTGAGATTGATGGCTTTACCAACATAAATAATATTGCCATGTTCATCTTTCATAAGATAAACCCCTGATGAGGTCGGCAAAGTACGTAATTTTTTTCTTCTAACATTTTATCACCTGTCCTATAAATACCTAATTTTTGAAGAATTTGAAAAAATTTTTGACTATTTTTTTGATCTTTTTTGTGTTTAGGGGATAAAAAAATGAAGGTAAGTAATAGTAAAAGTCAGAAATAGTCAGATAAGGAGGTGAGGTCGTGGCAAGTTTATCAAGAGAGATAGAACTTTATCTCAAGGAGCTTTTAGCACAAGAGGCGGGGAGACTAGAAATCAATCGTAGTGCTTTGTCAAATGTCTTTTCTTGTGTACCTTCACAAATAAATTACGTTCTCTCAACAAGATTTACTTTAGATAAGGGCTATCTTGTTGAAAGCAGGAGAGGTGGTGGAGGCTATGTGCGGATTACAGCCATTCCGCTTGAAGAAGCCAACAACCTCGAAATACTAAGGTCAAATCTCAAGGAAGAACTTGGTGAACAAGAGTTAGAGGGAATTTTAGCCTACCTTTATGAGGGAGGTATGATTGGTAAAGATTTTTATGACACTCTTTTGCAAGTTTATTTTCCGATAGTGTACTCAACGAAAGTTTGAATTTTTGATAAATCACAGGCGCTCAGAGCGCATTTTCTAAAAAAATCTCTTGGCAAGGATTAGTTTAATTAATCGTCATTAGGAGGAAGTCGTATGTTATGTGAACGTTGTCAAAAAAATGAAGCTACTTATTTTTATTAAAGAGGTGATCAATGGGGTTGGTGAAGAACACCACTATTGTGCAAACTGTATGGCACAAGCAGATGTAAAAGAGACATTAAATCATCTCAAAACACCTTTTTCAATGCCTTTTTCGAGTTTCTTTAGCCAGAGTATACCAAGCTTTTTATAGTGTAGGAGAAACACCAAAGGCCAAACCAGTTTCCCCTTGTCCAAGTTGTCATTTATCCTATGGGGATCTTATGAATCGAGGTCGCTTTGGATGTGCTGAGTGCTATGATCACTTTGCTGATGTTCTGCCAAACTTTTTAAAACAAATGCAAGCTGGTACAAGGCATATTGGTAAGGTCTATGCACCAGAAGATTTGGACGATAAAGAAAAAGGAAATGAGAGGCTTAAATAAAAAAAACTAGAGGAAGCCATCAGAGAAGAAAAATTATGAATTGGCTGCCAAATACCGTGATCAACTCAAGCAAACAAAGGAAGAGGGTGGTAAAGATGAATAAAGCATTGTTTCAGATGACACCTTTTCCGTCATTCAATCATAGACAAGATAATGATGTGGTACTTTCCTCTAGGATCAGGCTAGCGAGAAATTTAAAAGCCTATCCTTTTTCCTCATCAGATGGATCGGGAAAGTGCCTTACAATTATGGAAAAAAAGTCTCTGATATTTGCAAAGACAGTGGTTTTGATTTTTTTATCATCTTAATGGATTTTTCAACCTTAGAAAAAAATATTTTTAGTTGAGCGCCACCTTATCAGCAAGGATTTACTGATGATGCCTTATCCAGCTTTGGCATTAAATCAAGATGAGAGCTGTAGTGTGATGATTAATGAAGAAGATCATTTACGTATCCAAGGCTTTGCCTCAGCCCTTGCCTTGGAAGACTTGTGGCAAAAAGATCAATGCTATTGATGACACCTTTGGTGAAAATTTGGAATATGCTTATCATGATACCTTGGGCTATCTCACCGCTTGTCCAAGCAACCTAGGTACAGGCTTAAGAGCTTCAGTCATGCTACACCTTCCCTTGCATGATATGACAGGAGAAAGCAAGGAACTTTCTAAACTCTATCAATATGGTGTTGCCATTCGTGGTGCTTATGGAGAGGGTAGTAAGGCAATCGGTCATATCTATCAAATTTCCAACCAAAAAACTTTGGGCAAAAGTGAAAGCGAGCTGATCCAGACTGTAGAAGAAGTCGCTAAAAAACTTATCCAAAGAGAGCGGGACTTGAGGAAGGCATTGGTGGATAAACACCATCTTGCTGTGATGGATAAAGTCTATCGTGCCTATGGGGTGCTTAGCCAAACAAGGCTATTAAGCGAAGAAGAAGCCATCGAAAAAATTTCCTTACTGAGACTTGGGCATAGTATGGGGGTTTTTCAGGCACTTGACTATGAAATCTTAGATCGTGCTATGCTCATGGTTAAGAATGCCTATGTGCACTATCATGGTGCCCATGAAGAAAAATAAAGAAAAAAATTTCGTGCAGATATTATTCGTGAACTATTAAAAAGACTAGGAGTGATAATTATGTTTGAAAACTATACAGAACGTGCTTTTAGAAGTTGTCCGTCTTACTAAAGACATTGCTTTTACAAAATGGCGAAAAAAAGCTATTGGAACAGAGCATATTTTTGCTCGGTATCCTAAAAAAAGAAGGCAAGGGTATTGCAGCCAATGTCCCTAGCCAATCTTGAGATTGATAAGACAAAACTCGAACAAAAAAACTTTACGGCCTAATGGGTGGCAGAGGACAAAAATACAACAGGAGAAGTAGGCTTGACCCCTAGAGCAAAGCGTGTCTTTGAACTGGCACAAAAAAAGAAGCGTTAAACTGGCAAGTCTCTTATGTGGCCACCGAACATATCTTGTTGGCGCTCTTTATGGAGGGCGAGGGAATAGCTTTCCGTGTCCTCAGTGAAGAAGGGGTGACTTTAGAACATATCCGTATGGTAACAGCTAGCCTTTTGGGCTTGACTGACAAGGCTAAGGCAAGTGCAGGTGTGGGCGAAGGCCAAGAAGATGGTGAAAAATCAGCCATTGAAAGCTATGGCAGAAACCTCAATCAGCTTGCCAAGGAAGGTAAGATTGACCCAGTCATTGGCAGAAACGCAGAAATTGAACGTGTGATTCAAATTTTGGTACGCCGTACAAAAAAATAATCCTGCACTTATCGGGGAACCAGGGGTAGGGAAGACAGCGATTGCTGAAGGGCTTGCCCAACGCATCGTCAGTGGTAATGTCCCAGAACTCTTAAAAGACAAGAAAGTCTATACCCTTGATATGGGTACCTTAGTGGCTGGTAGTAAGTACCGTGGTGATTTTTGAAGACAGAATGAAGAGCGTCATCGAAGAAGCCAAAAAAGATGGCAATTTAATCCTCTTTATTGATGAAATGCACACCTTAATTGGTGCTGGTGCCGCTGAGGGCTCTCTAGATGCTGCCAATATCTTAAAACCAGAATTGGCACGTGGTGAGATTCAAGTTATCGGGGCAACAACCTTGGATGAGTATCGTAAACACATTGAAAAGGATCCAGCCCTAGAAAGACGTTTCCAACCAGTTCAAGTCAACCCACCAAGTGTGGAAGAAACCATTAGTATCTTAAAAGGTATCCGTGATAAGTATGAAGCCCATCACAAAGTTGCCATCAGTGATGAAGTCATAGAAGGCAGTGTCAAGCTCGCGGATCGCTACATCAATGACCGTTATTTTCCAGATAAGGCGATTGACTTAATCGATGAAGCTTCTTCAAGGGTTAGATTAAAAGCTTACACAACGCCACCTGATGTCAAAGCCTTGGAAGATGAACTCAAGAAACTCTCTAAGGAAAAGAAGAGACTGTCCTTTCTCAAGATTTTTGAAAAAGGCAGCAGAAATTCGCGATAAAGAAAAAAAGCGAAAAAAACAAGAATTAGATAGCCAAAAGAGCGACTGGGAAAAAAAAGAAGCTGTTGGTGGGGAACTTCATCTCACCATGGATGATGTCGAAGAAGTCGTCTCATTGTGGTCAGGGGTACCAGTGACCAAGCTTAAAAAAAGAAGAAAGTGAAAAAAACTCCTCGATCTTGAAAAAAATTACTCCATGGACGTGTCATTGGACAAGAAGAAGCGGTCAAGGCTGTCGCCCAAGCAGTCAGACGTGCTCATGCAGGTATCAAGGATCCTAAGCGACCAATTGGTTCCTTCCTCTTCCTTGGGCCAACAGGGGTAGGGAAAACAGAACTTGCTAAGGCCTTGGCGAGTATCCTCTTTGATGATGAAGAGGCCATGATACGCATTGACATGAGTGAATACATGGAAAAAAATTTGCCGTCAGCCGTCTTGTCGGTGCACCTCCAGGATATGTTGGTTATGATGAAGGTGGCGAATTGACAGAGGCAGTACGTCGCAAACCTTATAGTGTTATCTTGCTTGATGAAATAGAAAAAGGCTCACCCTGATGTCTTTAATATCCTTTTACAAGTCTTGGATGATGGACGCTTGACCGATAGCCAAGGCAGAGTGGTGGACTTTAAAAAAACACCGTCATCATCATGACTTCAAATATTGGCGCAAGGGTAATGAAACAAATGGATAGCCTAGGCTTTACCACTGTTGAATCTGAGGATAAGCAAGCAGATGATTTCAATCGTATGCGTGATAAGGTGCTTCAAGAAGTCAAAAAAAGTCTTAAAACCAGAGTTTTACAATCGTATTGATGATGTCGTTGTCTTCCATGCCTTAAAAGAAGAACACTTGAAAGATATCATTGATTTGTTACTCAATGATTTGCGTAAACGTCTAGCAGAACTTGGTTTTGAACTAGAAGTTGATGACAGTGCTAAAAAAACACCTTGCTAAAGTAGGCTATGACCTCGACTACGGCGCAAGACCACTCAAACGTGCAATACAAACAGAAATCGAAAACCCACTTTCTGATGCCCTCTTAAGAAAGACCTATCAAGAAGGCAGTCACATCAAAGTGACCTGTGAAGACGATAAGATTGTTTTTGGCGTAAAGATAAAAAGACAACCATGCCTAGGGCGTGGTTGTCTTTTTATTGATGATGAAATGAATCCTTTAGTTTTTCCTCTGTTTTTCTTTACGTTGCCCTAGAGCAAAAATGTGCGATGGTGTCAAAGAAATCTCTATTTTTCAGAGGGTATTGGAAGCGGTTTCTGATTTTTTTGGTAAGTATAGCGAGTGCCTGAATTTTTCTTCAACACCGATAGAAGCATCAAAGGCATCATTGTAGCTAATATTCTCCGCAGTTGGAGCTAGGGTTTGGGTGAGTACCTTATCTTTTTGAGGGATGAGGCTAGGTTGAAAAGGAAGGGCTTGTTCTCTTAGGCTTTGCTTGAGAAATAATTCTAGTGCTGTCTGTAGAGTCATGCCAAGGGCTTCAAATAAGTGTGAGGCATTTTCTTTCAGCTCAGCTGGTATGGTAGTATCAAGGGTATCAATAAAGGCTTTTATCTTAGGAAGATTGGCCTCGTATTGGCGAACGATGGGTTTGGCAAAATCATCAGAATAGACAAAGCTGTGTAAAGTCTCTAGATCAAGCCACTGGTAGTGGATCGTTTCACCAGCTTGTAAAGTGACCGAAAAAAAGGGTCGCTTTCTGTATAAAGCAAGATAGGTGTCAATAAAGGCTTCCTTGGTGCGAATGGTCGCAAGATAGCGAAATTGATCTGGGGGAATAGATAGCCCTGTTTCTTCCTTGACCTCTCTGACACAAGCTTCAAGAACAGTTTCACCTGAGAGTACAGAGCCACCGGTATTTTCCCATTTACCTGGGCAGACGGATTTTTTCCAATCACGTTGAGTAAGGAGAACCTTGCCAGATTTGTGGATCGTCCAAACACCGATGACTTGGTGGTAGGTGCCTGCCTCAAAATCGTTTCCTCTAAGGTGCGTTTTGCCTAGAGGGATGCGCTGTGCATCATATAAATCCCATAACTCCATATTAGTGTTTACCTTTCTTTTTTGCTTTGGCTTTGGTTTTCTTTTTTGGCGCTTTTTTCTTCGGACGATCTTCTTCAGCAAGGTAGACGCCCCCAGAGGAAAGGACTAAGGTTTGAAACTTTATCCCAAGCTCTCTTTCATAAATACGAATCGCTGCTTGTTCTTTTTTTCACTGACAAAGGCAATTGATAGGCCAATCTTATCCTCACCCCTAGCTGTCCGACCAGCACGATGGATATAGGAAAGAGGGAGAGAGGAAAATCAAGATGGATGACTTGGGAGACATGAGGAAAGTCTACCCCACGAGCTGTGAGGTCACTGGAAATCAAGGTCGGTTTTTAAACCTTGGCGAAATTCAAGCATGGCGTTTTTACGCTCTTCTTTTTTTCATTTCTCCATAAAGGGCAACCACAGGGTAGTGGTGATGTGTGAGTTTTTGGTAGACACGCTCAATTTGGTCTGGCTTATTGAGAAAGACAAGAGAGGTGCTACCTACAGTTGCCGATAAAAGCTGTCTGAGGAGATCAATTTTATGGCGTTGTTCGGAAAAGATGATATAGTGGTCGATGTTTTCATTGAGATGGGGGATGCTACTGCTCTCAATGACTTGATAATTAGGAACGATTTGGCTAAAGAAATCCTGTCGATTGGCACTCAAGGTAGCAGAAACCCCAAGGGTTTGAGTGGATTTTTCTCAAGGCTTTCTTGATTTTTTTCCAAAAGAGGATATTTTTTTCAGCCATGGCATCAATCTCATCAAAGACAAGATAGTCAATGGTTTGACCATTGATTTTTTTCTTGTCAAAAGATTGATGACCCTACCTGGGGTGCCGATTAAGATATGGGGTCTTTTTGAGACGCTCCATTTGATAGTTGATATTGGCACCACCGATAAGGGCTTCGACAGTATAAGGGAGGGTAAGATGTTCATTGAGACTAGCGATAACATCACGAATTTGTAGCGCTAACTCTTGGGTTGGTGTGATGATCAGGGCAATGTTTTTTTCTCTTCTCGATTGATTTTTGGAGAGGAGGGGCAAAAGGTAGGCAAGGGTCTTACCACTGCCTGTCTGTGCAGTAATAAAGGCATTACCAGAAAGGTGATCAAGGGTGCGTTCTTGTATTTCGGTCAGTGAAGTGATGCCTAAGCCTTGATCTAAGGCAAGGGACAATTCATCGGAAATTTTTTTGGATGTATCATGGAAAAAAACTCCTTAGAAAATAATGGTCTTATAAGTTTAAAATCGCAAAAAAATAAGATTACGGCTTATCGTATCATACCATAAAATGCTTGACAAGGCGTAGTATTTTTCCCTTGTTTTAGAAATAGTGAGAGCGGAAAAAAACGATATCAAAAAAATCACTGACATAGCCTATAAAATGATGGTATTAGAAGAATTTTTATGATATACTAAGCCTAGCTAGATACCTATTTTTTGGAGGAAGTAAATGGAGAGAACACAAAAAAGACATACGCTGATTTCTGAAGAGGATATCGCGAGAAAAGTCAAAGAATTGGGACAACAAATCACAAGAGATTATCCTGATAAGGATAAAAAACTTATCGTTATTTCAGTATTAAAAAGGTGCTATGGTGTTTACAGCGGACTTGATTCGCTCTATCAAGCGACCAGTTACCCTTGAAGTCTTGATCGCAGGGAGCTATGGGGCACAAATGGAGTCAAGTGGTACAGTCAATCTCAAGTATTTTAGTTTTGATACACTAGAGGATGCTGATGTTATTTTAGTTGACGATATTACAGATACAGGGCGTACTTTGCTCGCTATCGGCAAAACTTTGGAAGCCTATAAGCCATCTTCATTGAAATACTGTACTTTTTTGGATAAGCCAGCTCGTCGTGTCGTCAATCTCAAGGCAGATTATGTCGGTTATGAAATACCGGATGAATTTGTCGTGGGCTATGGCTTGGACTTTGCAGAAGAGTATCGAGATTTGCCGGAAATCGCAATTATTGAACCATAGGAGGAGACATGAGAGACACACACGAACTAATCATCGTTGTAGATTTTGGAGGACAGTACAATCAACTTATCGCACGCCGTGTGCGTGATGCTCAAGTGTATTGTGAAGTGGTACCCTACCAAAAAGCTTTGAGCGTTGTAAAAGAAAAAAATCCAAAGGGCATCATCTTTACAGGAGGCCCAAATAGTGTCTATGAAGAGAAGGCACCGCAGATAGAAAAAAAGAAATCTTTGAACTTGGGATTCCTGTTTTTAGGGCTATGCTATGGGATGCAACTCATGAGCCACACCTTGGGCGGTAAGGTCGCTCAAGCACCTGTTAGGGAATTTGGCAAATGTGTGACCTATTTTGACACCACTGCCAAGGTATTTTTTTGGACTTACCTCAAGAGAGTGTCACTTGGATGAGCCATGTGGATTATGTCGAAACCATCCCAGAGGGCTTTAAGACAATTGCCCATACCGATAATTGCCCTCATGCTGCTATCGAAAATCCTGAAAAAGAAGCTCTATGCCATGCAATATCATCCAGAAGTCATGCATACAGACAAAGGTAGTGAAATGCTTAAAAACTTCCTCTTTAACGTCTGCGAATGCCATGGAGACTGGACAATGGCAAACTATGCTAAAAAGTGCCATTGCAGAGATTAAAGAACAAGTGGGCGATGGTAAGGTCGTCCTCGCTTTATCCGGTGGGGTGGACTCTTCTGTTGTTGCAGGATTGATTTCTAAAGCAATCGGGGACAAGTTGACCTGTATCTTTATCGATCATGGTCTGATGAGAAAGAATGAGGGTGACGAAGTTGAGGCAGCCTTTTAAGGATAAGGGCTAAACTTCATCCGTGTCGATGCAGAACAAGACTTTTTTTAGGTAAGCTAGCTGGCGTTGAAGATCCAGAGACAAAGCGTAAGTTAATCGGTGAAGAATTTATCCGTGTCCTTGAACGAGAAGGTAGAAAGATAGGTGCTATCGACTATCTAGCACAAGGCACCATCTATCCAGATGTTATCGAAAGTGGTGTAGGCGATGCTGCTGTCATCAAGAGCCATCACAATGTAGGGGGACTCCCAGCAGTCATTGACTTTAAAGGCTTAATCGAACCTTTGCGTCCACTCTTTAAAGATGAAGTCAGAAGACTTGGTCTAGAGCTAGGCTTACCAGAATACCTCGTATGGCGTCAACCTTTCCCTGGTCCAGGGCTAGCCATTCGTATCATGGGCGAAGTCACCAAAGAAAAATGCGATATTTTGAGGGATGCCGATGCTATCTTTAGAGAAGAAATCGCTAAAGCTAAGCTCGATAGAAGTATCAATCAGTATTTTGCTGTCTTAACAAGTACAAGAACCGTCGGCGTAATGGGTGATTTTAGAACCTATGATTATACCCTAGCCCTCAGAGGCGTCGTCACCAGTGACTTTATGACAGCAGACTGGGCAAGAATACCTTATGAAGTACTCGATACCATCTCCAGTAGAATCGTCAATGAAGTCAACCATATCAATAGAATCGTCTACGATATCACCAGCAAACCACCAG
>BNJT01000068.1_pt1 | contig 147215 bp, 251 predicted proteins | sample 8540491 | NCBI WGS metagenome assembly BNJT01 (sample SAMD00202455, study PRJDB9452) | human saliva metagenome | host: Homo sapiens
TTTGCCAAACATTATAGTGCCAACTAGCAGGAACCCTAGCCCAATCAGCTAGCACAATCAACGCCACGATAATGATCCACCGATGTACGGGGCCCACGCAAACCCGAAACAAATCCAACACCCACTTGTCCAACTAACAACTCCCCGAAAACGACAGGAGCGAAACCGCCAGCGGCAACCACACCACCATCATCGCCACGGCACTGGTCTTTGCCGTCGTCACACAACGCGCCACGCATACCGCCGCAAACCCGCAACACATGATTGTTGGCGGAAAGCACATCAAGCGTGGACCACACACGGTGCCAAAATGCTCCGACGACACGCGGAATCCGCACTTGCTGCCAGCGCCGAAAGAAACGCCGGTAGGACCACCGCGAAAATAGCAGCCAGCGCGGCATGGCAGAAATTCCGCAGAAACATTGCGCGCGCCGGGATTGGCCGGGTGGTGAGCACCAACGTGAGCAGAGCCCTGATTCTCGTCCTTATGCAGGGACAACGCCAACTGGACCGTCATGCAGCAGGCCAGTTCCCACCGTGATCGCCATCAGCTGGGCGCGTACACCCGCAGATCCTGGATGTTTGGGGGCGATTTGGTTGAAAAGGTCCCGAGGTGCCGGGGTGACCGTGAAATGTCCCGACATTTCCCAGGTCATTGCGGATAGCCCAAATGGAGACCACCGCAATGGCGACCGCCCACCAGGGCGGCCATAGCAGATCTTTGGGAGTCGCCACCAGCGACCACGGGCTGAGCGGCGCGCATATTTTGCAGGGCCGCAGCTGCACCATTGGGAATGCAGATCTGCTTGACCATTACGATGGGCGGGGCCATGAGGGCGGTTGGGCAAACTCAGCAGCGGTCTACCGGGTCCCCCATCGGTCTCAGTAGGGTTTGACCACTCTCAAAGCCATCCGACAGACGTGTGAGCCACCGCAAGCCAATGCTGTGGTGATACACATCGACAACCCGCACAAGCGAAACTAAGCAGCACCAGGAGGGATGCCTGCAGCGCGCGCCCGACCGAACGCCTCCCCGGCAAGAATGGCCAGGGGCCAAGCAGCCGACGCCCATGAGCGACACGCCCCCGGCGATCGAGGCTTCTTCAGGGGTGAACTGGTCCGAAAGAGCGAATTGCCCACGGGCTGGCGGCCGCCCGCTGGCGCAGACTGGTGAGGATGAGCAGGTGAGGGCAGGCGCGGCAGGCTTGCCGGCGGAGAGGCCATTAGATTGCAGGGCAGTTCCGCCTGGCCGCTTTCCTCAAACAGGACACGCTGGAACCTAGGAGAATATTCATGATGGCGGCAAGAATAATCAGCCACGATATGGTTTTCCAGGGAAGTCCAGGTGGCATAGTTGAACGGTTCCGGGATGGCGCCACGAGCACCACCGGCCCCAACGTTCCGCGCATGGAATTCCCCCACCGCAGCCAGCGCCTTCGTCCCGGGTAGCTGCTGATATATGTGCCACGCGAAGTGGCGGCCAGCACACAAGTGGTGGCGTGAGCCAGGCGAGGAGGAAGAAGCGGTGGGTGCGGAGGTGGATTTTGGATGAGGTTAAGCACGGCCGACCCTCCCTGTTGTTAGCGTTGCGTTACCGTGGGCTTTGGCTGCTGCCTGCGTCTTGGTAGAATTCGAGGAAGAGTTCTTCGAGGCTGGCAGGGGTGATAGTGATAGTTTGATGCGCCTTGATCGATGAGAGACGCTGGAGAGGTGGGGGTTGACGCTGTGTTATTCGTGGATGTGGTCGTAGTCAGGGATCGGTGGCGCGGATTCGCACGCCACGGATGTGGGCGAAGTTGTTTCAAGGATCAGATTCAACAATGGTGCCGTTTCGGATGATGCTGATATCGTCAGCGAGTTCTTGGACTTCGGACAGGATATGGCTGAGACAGTAGGATTGCTGCGCCTTCGTTGCGGCGTTCCTGAACAATATTGATGAATGTTTGTTCGATCAGTGGGTCGAGTCCGAGGTGGGTTCGTCGAGGACGAGGATGTCCAGCATTGGCGGCGAGGGCGGCGATGAGCATGACTTTTTGCCGGTTGCCTTTGGAGTAGGTGCGGATTTTTGGTGGGGTCGAGTTTGAGATCGTTCGATGTATTCGGCGCGTTTTTCTATTGTCTCCGGTGGGTCGGAGTTTGGCGAGTGTCGGGGACTTGGTTGCCGGTGAGGTTGGGGAAGAGTTCGACGTCCGCCGGGGACGTAAGCGACGTTGTGGATGAGTGGTTTTGGTGGGGTCCAGTGCTGATGCGAAGCAGGTTCCGAGTGAGGTGGTGCGGATGAGGTCGAGCAGCCGAATGGTGGTGGATTTGCTGAGCGCCGTTGGGTCGAGAGATCCGTCAGACTTCAGTGCCATGGGCGACGGTGAGGTTGAGCGTGGTCAGTGCCAGGTTTTTCCCGAGTAGCACTGAGCTGCAGTCTCAGTCGGATAAGCGTTCCGTGCCTTCACTATATAGTGCGACGTTGGGTACGCCACCAGCCCTTCGACTTTACGACGCCCTCCAGTGTGCAGCCGCCTCGCAGGACGCTGAGCACCAAGAGCCCTTGGCTGTCGAGGCTTTACAGCACGCGCGCTTGCACATTATCTAAGCGGGGTTTCACAAGCGATAGATGGTGGTCTGGGATCCCTCAGCGTTTTGTCAAGCTTAGATGATGTGCTGCAGGGCGGTGTATAGCGTGTTTGCGAGTCAGCTGCCGACCTCCAGGGTCCCGCCTGGGACCTCCTGAGACAGTTTCGCGGCTGTCCAGGTGCCTGCTGGGCTGGGCCGTGGATGCCTAGAGCTGACATAGTCCCGGTTGGTGGGATCGCAGGGAGGTTCCGAGAAACCCAGCAGATAGATCGGCAGCGGTGGGGGCGAGTGGGTTTGTCGGCTTAGACTTGGAGTTTGATAAGCTGCAAAACCATGTTCAGGGGACGCGAATCCCTGCAGGAGGGTTTGGGGGTTTCGCAGCTATCAGATGTGCAGTCATCCCGTTGCTCACCCATATGTTCTGACATGTGGGAGAGCGCTTTCGCTTTACCAGGTGGTACGGCACATCATTCCTAAGCTGACAAACGCATGATTTCGTTTTCCTCAGATGTGTCTGGAGAGCGCTTAGCACTTTTGCAGTGGGCGCGCGCTGCCAGATGTTCCTAAAGCGTGGCTGGAGTGGGTGAATGCAGTTCCTGCAATCCCGAGTTTTGTCAGCTTAGATGATGTGCGCGACTTGTGCGCACGATGCGGGTTTGATGGCTGCAAAACCTTGTTCAGAGACATAAATCTGATTTGGGGTTTCGCAGCTATCGAATGTGCTGCCAGCAGTGCCACTGATTCAGCTGACAATCCAGTTGGTGGATCTGAGGAAGAGTTCAGGAACCCACTTGAATAATGTGCTGTGAGGTGCTGCAGTTTGTAGCAAACTGACCTTCCAAAACTGGTATTAGGTAACTGAAGGGGTCAGACGGGGTTTGCAGCTATCGAATTATGTGCTGCCGGCGGGGTCAGTGGGGTGAGGCTGGCGGGCCGGGAGGTGGAGCATCGTAAACGGGGGATTCTAAAAATGACCAGGCTCACCAAGCCAAGATTCGGCTTTGGCTGGATTCTGGGCGGATGTTGAAGTATTTCATGTGCTTTTCGATGATGTCGCCAAACATAGAACAATGCAGCTTCATCAAGCTAGCCTTAGGGCGATACCTTGTCGTGAATCTTCTCCAGGGGCAGCTTTGTCGGCCTTCTTGACGTTTGCATCCAGCAACTTTAGCCAAGATGTCCGGCAATAGCAGCATCAGATGGTGTTGAGGTGGTGCCGAAATCTTCCACATCACAGAGCCTCATGTTTCCTGTAACTTGGTTGCAGGCTAAACCAGCTCAGGAGGACCCTGGTGTTGACATATGGTAGCAATATTCTTGTCGCCAGCTTGGCGCACCAGCAGTCTGGTTTTGTCGGCATCGTCGATGTGGACTCTGCAACTTCTGCTGGATTCGGCTGCACGACTTTTTCGCTGATCGCCGAGGAAAGACAGAAAGATCAGACATATAAATATCCTTTCTAAAATATACAAAAAACGTGGCCTGAGACCTATTGTGCAGAACTAAAAAAAAAAACAGCCACCGCAATGTGTCAGTGTTACAACGATTGCGATCGTTTGTTGTAATTCTTCCGCCACGGTTGTAAGTAACCTCTAGCGATTATGGGGACGATAACGATAGTTTCAGTCACCAAAGGCCGCTCCTAATTAACACTGTAATCGCAACTGTCACAAATGTTACAGGAGTTATCCCAGATGACATAATACACCGGAAAAACTTGGTGAATTACCATGGATCTAATTCTGCGTAATTGAACATTTCCAGGTTATTTCAGTGATATCACAATTAAGCAGCTAAAAGTGCCACGAATGGGGTGCGGTGAGGCGCTAGCCAAAACTCAGGTGAAGGCCTGGTATGCCAGCAACTTTCTGCTCCGAAAACTCGCATTACGGTCCGTAGATGGAGCCAGCAGTGATCGTGCCGCGCCAGCGCCGGCCCACCGTGTCGGGGTATGCACCGGAATACCGGAAAACTGCGCCCGGGTCACGCTCGCCGCCGCCTTACAGCGCCGAAAAAATCCGCCACATCACGTCGTATTCCGCAAAACACGTCCGCGATAATGAGCAATTTGCTCACACCCCAACATGGAAAACCCATGGTTTACCCGCGGTTTCTCAATTCGAGCCCGCCAACACGGCCTGCTCAGGATGATGGTTTCCGCGAGTTGAGGCGGTGGCGTCGACAGCGTGCGCTGGTGCGGAACTTCGACGGCGCGCACGGCGGCCTCTGTTTGCAACCCCAGGCGTCGGCAAGCGGGAGAACGCGATCTGGTGGGGAATCTGTTCGAGCGTCGCCTTCATGGTGCTCACTATTACCCCGCCTGGTTCGACATTATCATGGGATGCTGTGGTGATTATGATCGTATTCTCCCATCGACCTCAACGAGGAGTTAAACCTCCATTGACGCTACGCCGTGGCTCCGTCATTTGTGGGTCGGGCACTACCGGAGGTTCGGGACGGCCTGAGCCCGTCTGCCGCATCCTCTACACGCCATGTGCGACTCCGTACCGGCCCGACCGCGGGTATGTCAAGTCCCGCCCGGCCCGTGTCGGACACCATGGGCCAATTCACCGCACGGTGACTCACTGTCTACGACGCCTGGTGCGGCTCGCCCAGGACTGGAATATGCGCTACCCGCTGGTCGACGGCCAGGGCAACTTTAGTTCTCGTGTGGCAGCGACAGCCCGCCGCCATGCGGTACACCAGTGTCAGCTCACCCGCTCGCCATGAAATGGTGCGGGACGCCATAGCTGCCGTAGTTTCTCCCCCCAACTACGACGGCTTAAACCATGGAACCCGACATTTGCGTCCCGGTGCCGAACCTACCTCTTGAATATAACCAACAGGTGGTATTTGCCAAGGCATGGCCGCAACATTTACACAGCTGGAGCTGGCCGACGCCATCTGTTGGCTGTTTAAAACCGGATGCGGACGACGCTACCGCCTGGAAGCCTGTGGAGCACGGCTAAAGGCCCCAAATTCCCGCCGGCCTCATCCGTTGGTACCCAGGGCATCAGGACGCATACACCACAGGCGCGGTTCATCCTCCACATGCGTGGCGTGACCAGCATCGAGGAGGAGGGGCAGCCGGCAAACCATTGTGATCACCGAACTGCCCTACCAGGTCAACTTCGGATAATCTGATGATCTCCGGCATCGCCGAGCGGGTGCGGGACGGCGACTTTGCCGGCATCTCTCAAGATCGAGGACGAATCCTCCGATCAGCGGGTGGGCATGCACTCGTGGTGACGCGCTCGAGCGGATGCCGTTGATGCCGCGTGATCGCTGGCGCACATCTGTATAAGCACCCAGCTGCGAAAACTTCAGCTTTCGTTGCGAACGCTTTCGATCGTTGATGGGGTGCCGCGCACGCTCCGGCTGGATCAGATGCTCCGCTGCGTATGGCCCTGGATCGAAGTGATCGTACGCCGCGCGGTATCGCCTGGACGCGGCGGAGAAAGCGGGCCCACGCATGCTGCGGCGGCCTGGTGAGGCCCTCGACATGTTGGACGAGGTGCATTGCTGATCACGCCAGTCGGAGGCGTGGATGTTGCCGCCACGACCTCATCCGACCTGCTCACCATTGACGAGGTGCAGGCCGATGCGATTCTCGCCATGCGGCTGCGGCGCCTGGCCCGCCCTGGAACGCCAGAAGATCCATTGATGAGCTCGCCGAGATTGAGGCGATCGTTGCCGACCTGAAGGACATTTCTGGCCTCCCCAGGGCAGCAGCGCTGCCATCGTCCCGCGATGAGCTCGAAAGAAGATTTGTGGACACGTATGGTGACGATCGCCGGTCGCAAATCATTGCCTGCCACCGGCGACGTGACCGAGGACCTGATCGCCCGCAAAACGTGGTGGTCTGACATCGTCCACGGGTGTCATGCGAAGCGCACCAAGGTGGATGCGTATAAGTCGCAGCGCCGCGGCACTTGAGGGAGTGCAGGCGTCCGGGCTGAAACGGGACGATGTGGTGCGGCACTTTCTTTGTGTGTTCCACCCACGACTGGATTCTGTTCTTCACGCTAATTTTCGGTCAGGTGTGTACCGGTTGAAGGCCTGCAGGTTGCGGAGGCGTCTGGCGGACGGCCGCGGGCGCCACCGTCGGCGAACCTGGAGTTCCAGCCGGAGGGGCGGATTGCTCCAGGTCATTCAGATCGAAAAGCTGCGAGGACGCCCCTACCTGACTGTTGGCACGACGGTCCAGGGTCCGGGTGAAAAAGTCCCGGCTGTCCGACTATGAATCCGCTCGTTCCGGCGGGTTGATTGCGATTAACCTATGAATGAAGGGGACAAGCTCATTTGAGCGCTTCGCACGATGCTCGATGAGGACGATTTGTATTGGTGTGTGAGGTGTCTGAGAGGCCCAATCCATTCGGTTTGTAGCGCCGACGATTGAACAGATTTGACGCCCATCGGTCGGTCGACGGCGGTGCAGGATGCGATTCCGTGACGATCGTCTGCTCGCCATGACGGGCCGTCGGGACGGTTCGTATCTTCCTTCTGGTGGCGACCGCACGGCGGCTTCTGGGCAGCGGACGTCGATGGACCCAGATATTCGTGCAAAGGCCGGGGTGGAATCAGTGTTGTAACATTCAAATACAACCCGAAACAGGGCAAATTGATTGGCGCGTTGACGGTCGATGATGACGACAAATCTTTTGCACCATTACCTCCGCGGCGGAGTTCGGACGGGTAAACCGTCGACCAAGTTCTCGTCTACAATGGAGTTCGATTTGGTTAATCTAGAGGTAGCGTGGCTCCTTGCCATCGACCGTAATATTAAGAGAGCGAGGCAGAGGAAGTAAAGCCGTGGCTACTGCCAAGTCAGCGCGCTCTAAAGCGAAACCGTGAGGAAGAAGATTAATGGCTACTCGTGAATGCACGGTGACATGTTGCCCCGATGTCGGCGCGTTCCGCACGGCGTTTCGCTCTCTATCATCGTAGCCTGTAGCGGCCTGGATAATTTGTGCTGTGGTGCTTGCTCTATTTAGGCATGGCGGCGTTTGTGTGTGTGTGGGATCCAGGTCCAATCAGGTTATTGATTGGCGTGAGCGGCAGGCTTACCCTATCGTTTGGTGTGGTGATGTCCTGGGTGGCACTCATTGGCGCTATTTTGCCATCTTTTCTCACGCACTCGCCCCGCTGACGGCGTGCTGTATAACGCAATGATGGGTGGTTGTTTGGCGGTATTCGCGTGACGCTCCGCTACGAAGCAGAAGTAAAATAGCTACGACGCTATAACGCCTTATGCCAGCCGAAACTGACCCGAGGCAGGCGATTTACCAGCAAGTCCAGTCAGCACTGGGTGAAAGTTCTACATCTCGTTCCCCGGGGACTGCATAGCTCGGTCGGTTGGAAGCGCATCGCGCTGATAACAGAAGTAAAGGGTCGCAAGTTCGATTCTTGCTAGGCCCACTGGAACATGGGGCATTAGACTCAATTTGGTGAGACATCTGCTTTTGCAAGCAGAGGATTCAGGAGTTCTAGGATTCTCCTGTGCTCCCTGTAAGGGCCGTCAATCTGTATTGATTGACGGCCCCTACGCTATCAGGGGGTGAGGGTGGATGACCTCAAAGTTGGGAGTAAGTGTGGGAGTAGTTGCCGGCCAGATATCATTAAAAACTGTGCAGGTTAGGCAATCAAACCTCCTATCGACTCCAGTGCCCAAACCCGGCTTACCATTGCCTGTTCGGTGCGCTTTTGTACCGCAGCTTTCCGTTGTGGGAATGTCAGTATCCATCGCCATGCGGGGCCGTCATTGATGGGGTGGCAGTGGGCTGATTCTGTGGGAGTGATTCTCACGTTTACCACCATCTTGATCCGCACACCTGGTGGTGGCTCGAGGCCATGTGCACGAGAGAAAGTCCGAGATCCGGCACGCATCATTGAGTGCGGTCTTCACTCAGATGGACCGGTGGACAGCACCGCCGTGGTGTCGCTTGGCACGCGAATCCAGCGATGATGGCCCTCCGGGGTGCGGATTCGTCCGACCAGGTCGATCGCCTCCCTCACCGCCCCCTGGTGGTGTTAAGGGTGATCGGCACTATGTCGAGCGCATCGCCCTCATCCTGCTCGGCGTGCTCGTCATCGATGCCGTTCCTCATCGGGAACTTCGCATGGATCATTTCCACGGTGTCCTCCGGCTCCCAGGACGCCAGAAGGCCCTGGCCGCCGACTACCATGGACGCCCTGAAGTCGCTCAGCGCCCTCGGTATGTGGGTGCTGCCGGCCGAGATCTCTGACCAGCTGGCCATGCTACTGAACGTAACCGGCGAGGCCCGTCATGCGGCTCCTCAGGGAGACCAGCTCATCCTGTTTGTCATGGATGCCGCCTTCCTACCTGGCCGTGGTCACCACCACCGCCTACCTGGTGTTGAGCAGCACTACCCTCTCACCACCGGCCAGGCCATCGCCATCATGGGGTTGAGCATTCTGCTTCTGGAACCCATGGATCAGGTGGGTGCCTTTTCTGTGTAGGCATGAGCGGGCTGGAGCGCAGCGCGGCGACATCGGCTTCCTCCCGTGGTCGCAGCCGCGGGTTCACGCCGCGAGGACGTTCCCATCGACCCCACCGGGAAGCCGCGGTGGCGATTTACCGACCTGTCGTTCGGCTGCGACGACCGGGACGTGCTCTCCACATCAACCTGACCATCGCGGCGAGCGGGTGAGGGATCATCGAGCGGGGCGGCGAGCAAATCCACCCTCTTGGCTCGCTGGGTGGCGACCTCATTTCCCAAGCGGGCGGATGCACGCTGCGTGAGGCGTCCGGCAGGTGTGGCGCGCAAACCACCTGGCTGTTCACCGGCGGCACCATTGCTGACAACCTGCGCCTCGCCCGCGCCCGGCGCCACCGAGACCGACATGTGGGCGCGCTCGAGACCCGCGCCCGCGTCGCCGACGAGATTCGCCGCATGCCGGGCGGGCTCGACACCCAACTCGGCGAGCAGCTCTGACGGTATCTCCGAGACCAAGCGCCCACGGATATCGACTCGCACGTGCGATTGTTCACAGGCGGCGCATTGTATCCACGCTCGACCCGACCCACCTCCCACGTCGACCGCAGCGTCCGAGCGCAGAAATCCTCGCCGCCATCGACGACCACCAGAGCGCGATCGCACCCTCGTCATGGTGCACCACCGCACCACCCACCCTGCGGCACGCGGACCGCATCATCACTACGTCAATAGCGGCACCTCACCGCCGACAACACCCTTGCAGAACACGATAGAACCCCCGTTAAACAACTCGTCACACTGGCTTATTAGCATCACCCGGCCGGTCACTGGCCCCACTGAGGCGTTCCACGCTCTGCCGCATCGCTAACCAAAGTGCTAACGGCATACTCCTCTACGTGGTCGGTCTACGCGCTGGTGCGCACGCCGTCGCCATGAGGGGCCCGTCGACGGTGGGACGGGTGAATCACCAACATCCCGGCCGTGATCGGCTTTACTATGATTGCCGCGCCCTCGCCAAAACGTCCTCCGGTACCTCGAACACCTGTTCGGAGACCTCGTTGCGTTCAAGGCCCGTCGAACTCATCCGGTGCCGGTCTTCCGTGACATTTACCCCAAGCCTTCGCCATTGTGTCCGCCACCGGAAACCGCGTGGGCGGCGACGACATGCTCACCCGAGCTCACCGCGACATCGGCCAAATCGAGGTGTTTTCGCCCACGCTACCGCGCCCGTCATATCCGCCATCATCACGTTTCCCACCTGCGTGGTCGCATGTGGCGAGCCATCATAGCCCCGTGGCGAGGCTTATCGCCGCTCATCATCCTGCTGGTCGTCACCCTCGCCACCACATTGGCACTTTCAGCGCCTGCCGGTTTCCGCCGTGCGCGTCACCGGCCGCGCCGCAGGGAGCCCTCGCGCCAACACATCACCGACTCCGTGGTGTCGCCGAGGTCATCGGGTACGACGCTGAACAACGCCGCCACCGCGAACTATCCGAATTGAAATGCCTGCAGCACGATTATGTGCGCCGCTGGCGCCTGGTAGAGCCCGCACCGCGGTGGCCGCCGCCCGACTCGCGGTGCTGTTCGTGCTGCTGCCGGCCTGCCCGACAACCTGCCCGTCACTGCGTGGCCGCCATGTTTGCGGTGCTCCGCTGCTGGGACATAGTGATGAGCGAGGGTCGCCGACCTGGGTAATCACCTCTCCCAGTCGCTCGCGAAGCGCCGCCCGCCGGGTGTGGATGCTCTCTCATGCCGGACTCGCCCCCGCCTCCGGGCCTGCCCAGTTGGCGCCACACGGCCTCGGCCCCGAGGCGTGGAGTGGCGCGACGATGTCTTATACCTGTGCGGGCGGCGGCCCGGTCGTCACGGGGGTGAACCTGGCCGTGCCTGCCGGCGCATGGGTGACCGTGGTGGGCACCACCGGCTCCGGCAAATCTACCCTGGCGGAAACTCCTACTGCGCTGTGGGATGTTGACGATGGCGCTGTGCTTATCGACGGCCGTGACGCACCGGGAACACGACCTTGACTCCCTCGGGCCGCCGTGGCGGTGGTCGCAGGACATTCGGGCCGCCCAGACACCACTGGCCGACAACCTCCGGTTGGCCCAGCCCGCGCCACCGACGCCGACCTGCTGGCCGTCCTTCAGGTGGCCTGCCTGGACGAAAGGAGGTTGGGTTGGCCGACCCGGTGGGGGAGGGTCGGCAGTGCGCTCTCGGGGGTCAACGGCAACGATTGTCCTGGCCCAGACGCTCTTTGCGGGGCGGTCGGGTGCTGGTGCTTGACGAGTTTACCGCCCACCTCAACCCCGCCCCTCGCCGCCGGGTGCGCCGTCGGCTGCACGCCGCCCATCCGGATACCATCATTGAAATCGCCCACGACCTGGACATCACCGATTCCACCTGGGTGGCGGTCATGGACCAGGGCCGAATCGTGGAACAAGGCAGCCCCGCCGACCTGCTGGCCGAACATGGGCCCTCTACCATTTGCAGCACCGGGATCAGGAAGACCAAGAGAAGGAGGTTTCGGAAGTTTCCGGGATGCACTGGGCAGCAAGTGCCTCGTGGAAAAATTCCCGTAGTAGAAGCGGCTAGTAACTAACAGTGGGGTCTTATCACGGTATTGCTACGCGAGTCTTGGTGTGGGCTGCTGGCAACATTGCGATCTTATTTTTCTATCAGTTTTGGCCTGGTAGAGCAGTGACCACCGTCAGGGGCATTATGATGGCGGACAATTCCATAATCCACAGTTCAAAGCCATTATCTTCATCATTATTTGTGGGATTGCATGGCGATTGGGCGTAGATTAATATTTGTATGAGGAATGTTCGATGGTTCCGCATGTTTCTGGATCGTTTATGACTTCATGTGCAGAATTAGTGCAGTGGGATTAAGTGTGGAATGAGATAATCTATAGATGGGTACGAGAAGTATCCAGCACATTTTTCGTGCGTAATCAAGGAAAAGTGGCTGTCTGCGTGATATTTAGTGGGTGATCCTATGCTGTCGCTGGATGTGGGCCTACGTATTAGTGTCGATGGACATGGGGGTATGGGTGTTGACGCGGAAGAAAGTGGCAATACTATTCAAGTCGCACTCATGGGATGATGGCATAACCAAAGTGTTCATTTATTTTTATAAGGGTAACGGTTGCAATGAAGACTACAAGATTTCTTGCTGCTTTGCTGACAGGTGTTCTGCCGATTTCACGTTCTCGATGCTCGCTGCCATGGCTGTGGAGAAGAACTCTGAGAAGACAACCACTGCTGCAGCCGCTGTCGTGAAGACCGGGCAGAGACGGTCAGAGATGGAAGGATAAGGAAAATCACGACGATGGTGCGGGTCAGACAAAGGAAATCGACGAGTTGGCGGGTGAGGTTTCCGTTTAAAGAAGGAAACTCGGCAAAAATCACCTTCGAGAACAGATAAAGATCTTTCAGAGAGGATGGTATCAAGCTGACGCGATGCGGTTGCTCCTGATTTGCGTTTATGCTCTCAAAGGAATGAGGATTCATTCAGGTTTATAATAGTGTGTGGGGTATTGAGCCGATTAAAGGGTCACGGTAACTATGAGCATTGTATGCACCTGACGGTGAATGTAAACCTGTTTGGCCTGGTACGCGAACAGTTGATAGTCCTGCGTGGGGACGTATTACCGGAGTGGTTTTTGTGTTAGGAGTAAAAGTGAAACGTCTTCGCTTAGTTGTATTTCTGTTTCATTGGTTACATGCGTGACGGCTAGCGCCATTCCTTCAACATTGGCTATTGGCAAAGAGTGATCGTCGTTGGAAAAATAGTAAAGACGTATACGGTAAAATGCCAAGTGCGTAAATTTGGTGATGGGTAATGCTGTACTGGGATATGTTGTTGGTGATGAAAGCTAAAGCTGAAGATGCAGGAGAATGTAGCTGATCGTTTTGTCTCTAAATTTGGGCTCATACATGGAAGTGTGGCGAAGAGCGTGCCATACACAAAAGCGGTATATTCCTAATGAGCGCCTATAGTCCAAGATATGAATCAAATCTAAATGTAAATAAAGGTATTTATGTTGGAAGAATTGGTTGCTGAAGAAGAATCTTATACCTGGTGCTACATCACTAGAGTGTGTGTCGCTTATGACTCGTTGAATGATGCGACGGTACGAACGAGTAGATGCAGTACGAGGAAAAAGTATGAAGTGGTGTTAGCCTCAGAGCAGGCTTATAATATGGGGCATTTCACAACCAGTTCTTGGATTTACTTCTGCCACCAGGCCTTTGGTTATGGAAAAACCACTTACCGAGAAGAAGAACGGAAGAATGCGCGAAATTGTTTATTTTCACTGCCATTGTGACCGTCCCCGAAGATGAGGAGGGTGACAACGTCCGGGGAAGCAGCGCTATCCTGCTGGAGCTCGGCGACAGTTACGATGAATGCCCTGAACTCTTCCCCCAGCCGTGCAGGGAATAATCTAGTCAGCTCCCCGTCGGGCGAAGAAACTTCCCTGAATGCTGTTGATCGGTAAAACATCTTTATGGGGCCTGTTCAGCTGTTGGGAGAAAATATGGTTTAACCTCCTGCTTGTTGGCTAGGTTTGTTGGACACTAAGGTGGTGGTAAACCCTAGCGTCTGCGATATACTGGAGTACGACGGGTCGGTTACCGGAACGTTGTCGCCTGGGGCTATGGTATAGCCCCAGGCTTTCTTAGATTGACAGTGATGAATACGATATAGCTGGTGGGTGAGTCTGTCGTAAAGTGCAGGGTTTTGGCTATACGTCCTTGCCACTTTTATTTTCTAGGCCTAACGCTAAATACCCTGATGGCCGCATTCGTTTTTCACCTTCTAATTTTTCACTAGCTGAAGTTACGCTCTGATTGGGTCTTCTTACCTTTTCTGGGGTGAACTTCTGTAAATACGATAAATCATCCATATGAATGTCTGGAACTTTCGCTCCATCAAACACGTAAACCTTCTTCTAGCACTTCATGGAAGGTGACAGATTTTTACTTTTTGTCTTAAATATTCTCTACCAGATTCCATCAAATGTTTCATTTCAGTAATACATTCATGTAAAATCATTCCTCGTTCAAAAGATATTACATTCAGGTTTTATGATCCATTCAATTTCATTATTTTTTATCCTCTTCAATGAAGCTCCACTAGCCGCGTATACCAAACCCAGCCAATTTATAACCGTCGTACTTCTGGAAAAATCGTCGCTGAGTATATCTCACAAGCTGAATATGACTTGCATTATCGCCAACAACCAAGCATGCTATTTCGGCAGTAGATGCATTCAGACCATGGGTTTTCTCTGCATAATGTTCGGTGGAGAGTCATGAATAGCCGCAGCCTCCTACGACAAGAGGGCGGGAGTGTCGAGACGCATCCACCTTGAGCATTGGCAGCCTCGCGCCATGGCGCGCTGAACTGCCTGCCTTCCTGGCTCTTTTGCAGGTCCTCAATAAGGACTCGCAGTCCGGCTCCGGTACACCATTTTCCCGCATTATCATTGTTGGCAACTGGGCACGACGATCCTGGTATTTTCAATAATGGCAGCAGATGCGTCATGGCAATGCCTTTGCGGTATGTACCAATCGGTCGATGACCAGCCCCATCTACAATAACTTTATCCACAGATCGGCGTGTTTTCTAGTAACTTCAGAGTGAGATACGCTGCAGAGCAAAACCAACGAAAGTGCGGTTTCCCACGTGCCTATCGCCTCGATGGCATCCGCAACTGTCTCCTCACCGCCATCATCAAAATTCGTCCGCTATATCGCGGCTGTTGCCATGCCCTGGAAAGGAATCCACAAGAAGACAGATGCAAATCGTGCTGAGCGGCAGCCATGTGATACCGCCATACCTGATTGCCGGAACCAAGGTCATGAAAAAGACAATACTTTTCGCATTCTGTAGCCCACCCTCATCCATAAATGATCGCATTGGCATCTGCAGCTCCTCTCATCCACGGGAGGGTACATAAGCGACTCACGCAATATTTGATCCTCGTGACCGCCCAATCCAGTGTCGTCATCATGGTAACCGAACCCAAACACAATGCCGCCCTCTTCACCCTGGCCACACAATAGTCCGTGCAGGGGCGGTCACCACTGGATGCCGCTGCGATCGGCAGGCGTCTCGACCTGCGGCGGGGCGTCGCACAGCAACACTACGCGTGCAGGCCCGCGCCGTGATGGGGCGTGGGCGGCAGCCAGCCTCGGCAAGCAGGGAGGTAATGCGTTGCGTCGACGGCGATAAACCCGGCGCCAACCGCTGGTGCGGCGTCGTCAAAGCGCCAGTAAGCCAAATATTGGGTGAGCGCGTGCTGAGGGAATGCCGCCGACCGCCGGGCCGCGCCTCGCGCAGGCGGGTGAGCGCCGGCAAGAATCGCGGCGGTGCAGCAATATAGCGCAGGCCAACGCCGGCGACAGCACCGAAGACATCGCCCAACAGCACCGTGTGGTCGGGGCGAGCGCGGCAAGCGCCAACGGCAGCGGTGGCCACATTACCGCAACTCAGAGTCAGAAATCATCTTCGGTCGTACGGTACTGGTGTGCTGCGCCCAGCACGTCGACGCCACCCGGCGCGACCCGACAGCGACCCGCCGGAGCATTGGTGACAGGGTGACTCAGCACCCGGTCCAACCCCTGGAGGTGTTGCAGCTCCGCGGGATTGACCCCATGGTGGTCGCGTGCAGGTCATCAATGGTGTGCCTGAGGGCGGCGACCGTCGGAGCTGTAACCGTTCAACGATGGTGCCGCCGAGAGCATTGTGAGGGTCAGACTGGCCAGCGTCGCGAACTCGGCGGTGACGATAATGCGCTGGGGTTCACCACCAGACCGTCGTAGCCATCGTAGTCTTATTGCTAATTTCTTCCCGCGGGAGTTGTGTGGGATACCGGTGGCGTGCGGGTTTCGGTGCCGATGACGCGCTGGCGGTGGTGCAGGCGTCGCGCGGGCGGCCCGCCAGGTGGAGTCGATGGGGGTGTGGTGTCCGGGCATGCCGAGTTGGGCGGAAGCAGATGTGCGGCAGGCGCGCATTGGGTGCGCTGGGCATGGTGGGTGTGCCGGGTGTCGTGCCGTCGATGCGGCGCTCCGCAAGCTGTGCGAGCGTTTGGGTTGACGCGGGTGCCGGAGCCGTGCGCCGGATGCGGTGAGCCCCTCGGCGGCCAGAAGCTCGTATAGCTGCTACCACGGTGCCGCCGCGGGCGACGAGAGTCGCCGGGCGAGCATGCGGGTGCTGGGTGGGTGGTCGCCGGCCGCCAGCACGGTGTGGATGAGGGTGCGGTTGCGTGATCTGGGTGGGAGGGATTTTCGCCGCCTGGGGTGCCGGCGGTGAGGTGGAGGATCGTCGGCAACAAAGGTCGGGCGCATAGCGGTGCGTCCAACCCGCCAGCGGTCTCGTGCAACTTGTGGTATTTGGATCTGGTGGTAAACCACTTCCCGCAGGTTTTGGATATGAATCACGCATGGTGATTCGGTGTGAACCAGCACACGACGTTGAGGGTGGTAGTCGTCATGGATGTGGTGAAGCGCCGGAGCAGACGAGATTGCCGAGCCGCCGGCGCGGTTGCGGTGACGGCGTCAGAGCGGGTGCCCGCCGACGACTCGGGCGCAGTGTGGCGCGGATGTGGATCCGCATGAGTCGCCGGTGATTCAGGAGGCGGTGTCGATCCCGAGTGATGGCGAGGCCCGCATTGGCCATTTCGTGGAGGCCTGCAGATGCGCAGAGTTGGGCATTGACGCCCGTGACGAGTCTGAGGTCTTGACCCCCGCCGACCATGTGAATCACATCACGAGTGAGCTGTCAATCCCGGACGTTGTGCGGTGCGACCAATCTCGGCGAAGAAGCTGTACGACATTACCGAGGCGCCGCAATGACGCTCAGAGGCCGGCACGGGTGACGCTGGAGGCGGTGCGGCGTTGCGGACGCCATTTCCTTAATGAGATCCATCGGTTGCGCACGTTGGATAAGGATGAGTTGTTTAGGCGGCCAGGATCTTCAGGCACCGGTCTGGTGCAGGAGGTGGCGGGAACCGGAGAGCTGCCGGTGCTGGTGTTTGTGGCAATGATTGCTCTACCCGGCGGATGCCGCCTGTGGTGATGCAGATCGTTGCGGAGGGGCGTGTTTGCGGCTCCGGCATTTTCAAGTCGGGCAACCAGGCGGGCGCAGGCAATCGTTGAGACCACCGCTAGTATGATGACCCGGCGGTGATTACCCGAGTATCGCGAAATCTGGGGAGGCCATGGTGGGAATTAACGTAAAGTCTCGACCACTGCCGGCACACGCACCGGTTGGCGGAACGCGGTTGGTGATTTATCACAAAAACTTGGGATTGTGCTAGTGATGATTCAATCCCGGTCGGTGGCTCGTGATCCAGTTTGATCGTTCGAGCAATCAAACCATCGTTCCGGCAAATTTTTATGCCTCATTACCCTCTGTTAGCCCCTCTTAAACGGTAAAGACATGAGTGAAAAGTTTGCCAGAGGTAATTATCAGACACGTAAGCTCATGAGGACTTTACAGAAAATCTTGAGGTAATTATTGGGGTGACACTGGTCGGAGGGTAACGTCCTGTTCATCGCACCGGCGGCAGAAGCGCCGAAAAACAGTGGTCTTGAGACCCTCTGCTGCGTAGCTTCTTAGGAGTCACCCACACCAGGGCTAGGTCTGTACCTGGGATCTGGTCGCAAAGGCGCTGAAGACGCCGCCAAAAGACAACCTGGAACTCCGCTACTCCAACGACTCAAGCAACCAAACTGACCCTGGTCCAGTCCGCCATCGAGCTCGAGCAGACGGCATCGCCCCGACCATGCCGAACGCCGACGTCTCTGGGGACCCGTCGCAAAGCGGGCAGCCGACTCGGCATCCCCACGGTCGCCCCTCAACGCCGGCATGGACGAACACCGCGACCATGACGCATCCGCCTTCTTCGGGCGAGAAGAAAATCGCCGACGAGCGCGTTGCAAACCGCCTCGCCGAAGCCACGCCGGACACTGTGCTTTCGTGCGTCATTCACGAAACAAGGCAACTCGTCGCAAAGAAAGTCCCGCGTGCCGGCATCGAGAAGGCCTCGGCGGCGGCGAGACTCGACATACTCACGTCAACGGCCAAGAGACCTCACCGCCGCCCAAGCAACCGTGACGAGGCTCGCCCAAAGACCCCAGCATCGACTGGATCGCGGACTGAAAGCATTGCGTGCGAGCCATCGACGCCGTAATCGCGGCCGGCACAACACCAAAATCGCCAATATTCGACACCGCGCCGAACTGGATACGACGCCATCCGCGCAAAATCGTGGCGGGCTGCTGACCGTCAACGCCTGCAGGGCTACCTCGCAATTGATTCTCTGGTTAGCCAAAGCGCAACGGCGGTGTTATGGGCTGACAACCATTCGGTCTACACTGGACCTAGCTTTATCGACGCGCGGCAACGCTTTCCAGCAGCTTGCCGACGCGGCACAGAAAGCGCCTGCGATGACCCTAGCCGACTCATTCGACGCCCCGAGCTTGCCAGCGCCCTGGGTTCTCGTCATCTTCATTTTCTTCTTCATGATCGTAGCCCCGGCCTTTACGGTCGCTCGACGCCCGTTTCACACCACCCTCACGCCAGCTCCACGCCTCGGCATTGTGGCGCTGGCGGTGGGACCCTCATGATCGGCGACGAATTCGACCTGTCCTCCGGCGTGGCCGTCACCACCGCCGCCCTGGCCGCTAGCATGCTCGAACCACAACCTGGGGCTCAACTCCTGGGTGGGCGTATCTTTATCCCTCATCATCGCCCCCTCGGTATCGGGCGCTAGCAACTACCTGGTGACCCGCACCGGCATCGCATCCTTCCTCATCACCCTGGCGGCATTCCTCATGTTTCCAAGGGCCTCAACCTGGCGGTAACAAAACTCATCACCGGCCAGGTTGCCACCCCACGCATCAGCGACATGCAGGCTTCGACTCCCGCCGAAATGGTATTTGCCGGCGCCGTCACCATCTTCGGCGTCAACGTCCGAGTCACAGTCTTCTGGTGGATCTTCTTCGTCATCCTCGCATCAATCCTGCGTTCAAAACCAAATTCACAACTGGATCTGCGTCGGCGGCAACCAAGAATCCGCCCGGGCGGTCGGCGTGCCCAGTCCGTGGTCAAAATCACGTCGTTCGTCGTTCGTCGCCTGCCCTGGTTCGTGGCATGCACACCCTCTTCGCCTTCGTCCATCCAAGCAGGCAACGAGTGTCGGCAACGAATTCCTCTACATCATCGCCGCAGTGATCGGCGGCTGCGCCTCACCGGCGGCCGCGGCACCGCCATCGGCACCGCCATCGGCGCATCTTCGGCGGCATGACCAACCCAAGGCATCGTGTACGCGCTGGAACCCCGACTGGTCTAAATTCTTCCTCGGCGCTACTGTACTGCTCTTCCGCGGTCCTCGTCAACTCCTCCTTCGGGAAAAATCCACCACCGGACGCCAAGACTAGAAGGGTACACCGTCCATGAGCATTATCGGGCACAGTTGATATCGCAGAACCTACGGCGCCTTCACCGCCTCAACGGAGCCGTCAACCTCACCCGTCGACGAAGGCACAGCTCACCTGTGTTCTCGGCGACAACGGTGCCGGCAAAATCCACCCTCTCCATCAAAACCCTCTGCGGACTCCACCCCAACCCTCCGGCAAAATCTTGGTCGACAACAAGCACGGTATTCGGCAGCGCATGACGCCCTCAACGCCGGCATCGCCACTGCGTACCAAACCACAGTTGTTGACCAAAATATCCATCTGGCGCAATTTCTTCCTCGACAACGAACTCACCACCAGCCTCGTATGCTCCGGGACAGTGAAAACCGTCGCGGTAACCAGCTGCCGATATGGAGCGTCGACCTGCAACGTTGACGTAGAAGTCAGCCAACTCTCCGGCGGTCAGCAGAGTCATCTCCATCGCCCGTGCACCGTCACTTTGGCGCTCGCGTCGTCCTCGACAATTACCGCGGCCCGCGGTGACAATCCGGCATGGTGCGCGCTTCATCCGCCGCCGCCGAGAGCGGCGTCGGTGTGGTACTCATCACCCACAACCCCCACCACGCCTACCTGGTTGGCGACCGCCACCATCCTCAGCCTGGGACGCTTAAGTTGCTCGACGCGACCGGGACGGTATCCCTGGCGGCACTCACCCAACAAATGGCCGGTGGCAGCGAACTCGAAGCCTAAGCCACGAGCTATGGGAATAACCCAACAACCCCAAACTAGCCCCTGGGGTTTGCAAACCCTGCAACCCCAGGGGCTAACTAATCGTTCAATATCCTTGATCTGAGCTGCTCCTCCAGCGCGTCAACTCATCATCCCGCTCGGCAGCACTCCTCCCAACCTCCGGCTGGCCATGAAGCGAAACCGCCTGAGCCTCAGCCTCGAACCTCCGACCCCTCATACTCATCCACGGTCGGCTGCGCATTGCCCGCCAGCCTTCCTGGTCAGACTTCGGCCACAACATAATAAACCACGGCACCCACACCCAAAATAGTGGCCGTCAGCACCGTGAACTTCTAAACTTCGGCCCCTTCCGGCGCACAAACTTCACGATTCACCTTCCATCCCGCCTTCCGAGCCGACTTCGAGCCGACTTCTTCGAAACCTTCCGGCTCTTCGGTCTTTTCTTCCCCAACTCGGTCAGCTCCGCAAACTTCTCCGAAGCCTTCTCCACGGCGCCTCAACATTGATGTCACCACGGGGCGGCCTCAATACGATCGAGCCTTCTCCAAACAACGTATTAAACCGCTACCGCGGGCTCCGTCGATAAGCCTCTGCACATCGGCCTTATTAGCGGCCTCAGCTTCGGGTCTCTTATGCCTGCCTTACAGTTACGGTGTCAGCGGCAACTGCCTGACATGAATATGCAAATGGTAGTTCAGAGTGGAAGATTCGATGACTCCTTTGGAGGTTTACAAGACGATATTTTATCAAGCCTAGCGATGTTCTACGATTCGTGCACCTATGATGGGCTGCATGAGTTTAAGACTTCAACTGCAATCATGCACACGCAACCATGGTGACATTAAAATCAAACCTCTTTAGGAACCACGCACCGAAAACCGTCCGAAAACTTTGTCACCCTCGCTGATGTTTTCTGCCTACAAAACCCCCAGTACTCAGCACCACCGACGGCCCCTTCTGTGGCCGGTGCCGTATTCCCACCGGGTCATTGACGGTTTCGCGGTCAAGGCGGCGACCCACCGGCACCGGTCAGCGGCGGCCCCAGCTACCAATTATAGAGCAGTCCACCCCGAACTGGTTTTCGATCGCCGTTCCTGTTTGCCATGGCGAATGCTGGCCCCGGCACCAACGGTTCTCAATTCTTCATCTGCTGTTTACCCCCACCTGACTAACCACCACCATTTCGGTTGTTGGTCACCGACCCCAGTCCAAAGTGGTGCTGGGAAATCCTCAAGACCCACTACCGGCCCCGGCGATGTGCCACTCAACCCGTCGTGATTGAATCGATTGAAGTAACCAGTAACTTCTCTGCGCAGTTTTCCGGGTTTCTGACGGTGAGTGTGACATATCATGATCCCCAACTTCGCACGCCAAACCCCGTCACCCATGGCGTATCCTTGGTCATGGTGATTGTTGAATTAGCCACCGCCGCGCGGGCGGTTCGCTTGCCAGCAATGCTCCATTCATCATTGGGCGACAATTGTTGCTCTACCCGCAGCAGCTGGACCCGTGTCCATCCGTGGGTAATATGTTTATACTTTGGTGCCACCCACCTGGTCTTGAACACGATTATGCTGCTGGTAGCAGCGCGAATCGAAATGTCCTGCGACCTGGCTGTACGCCACGGTGTTCCTCGTCAATGACGGCGCAGGCGCCGGCTGCCGCCATCGTGCACTTCCACCCAACTCCATTGTTGCCGGGTTTCCGGGTGTGTTGTATTCCTTCATAGCCCCTACTCATCGGCATCGCTTTCGACGCCGTTCAAACCTGCGTGCCCCCCATCCTCTCGCCGTCAACCTGGCCTACAACCCCTCGCCCCGGAATCAGCCTGTGGGGCCACCTCGGTGAGCTTTGTGCCGAGGTTTTCTCATCCCATGATCCTGGCCCCCAACACCGGCGGTGCAGTGGATGATGGTCTGACTGTTGCGGTAGCCCCTGGGACGACCACTCCTCTGGCCTAGCATCCCCCGCCGTATCATGTTTGATAGCTGCGAAACCCCCTCCCGGTCCCAACCCTCCAGGTCCCTGGAACGCGGTTTATACGCTATAAAACCACTACCTAAATTGAAATTGACGTGGCAGAACTCCAAAACATACCCACTTTCTAGCACATCTAATAGCTGAAACTGTTTGACGCCCCGCATTCGGCCGCTTCTGGGGAGGGTTTCGCAGCTATCAAACGTGCTGGTTTGGGGCTGTGGTCTAGGTCCTCAAGTTGGTTTGAAACACCATGCCGTTACAGCTATCAAGTCTTCTTCCGGAAGACGCATGCAAATCGGCCGAAAATCCCTAAGTTTCATAGTGCAACCAATCAAAACCTTGCTGCATGTTGGTAGCAATACCAAACCGCGCGTCCAAGGGGCAGAAACATGGCGGGCGGGGTTTTATGCACTATCAAATGTGCGGTTTTGACCAGACGGGTGGCCCCACTATGGTCAGTCGGTGGCAGTTGATGGCTGCGAGGCGGGTTTGAAGGTTTAGAGAGCTGAGACCGAGGGAGTTTCGCAGCTATCAGATGTGATGCTGTGTGGGTGTTGGTGGGGTCGACTACGAAGCAATGTGAAACAGGGGTGGAGGTTTCGCGGCTTGCAGTTGGTGGTGGGCGCCTTTGGGGCGTCATGCTAAAGCGAGGATTCTGCCACCCGGGTCATGAGCAGGCCTACAATAAACAAGCCAAACAATACCGTAATTCACAGCTAGCTACATGAGCGGAATCTAGGGGCCAGCCAATCATAGTTCACAATCAACCCCACCTTAACCCACAGCCATCGACCAAAACATAATAATCTTGCCACGACGGGGTTGCCGACGAATTAATCTTCACCGGCGTTAGTATTCGTGGAAAGAAACGGGATGACGTACGTCTTTGACTTGAGGCGCCAGCTCTTAACCCTCTCTCAACTTAACGTCCAATAGCGGGTGATATCGAAACTCCCATTACTGTCACAGTACCATCTTTCCACTCGTGAGAATAGCTGCTGGGGTTTGCTGTGCAATCGACCACCATTGACCAGCACACCGGTCTTCTGAGATCACCAAGACAATCTGCGACCGATTACCCTTCCAGCCCTGCTTGCAGCCTGGTATCGCATCCACCGTCATATTCGTCAGGTTCGTGTGTCCTGAATCAGGGAGCCGTTCGAACTCTTCACATTGATCTTCGACTTGGCGAGCGTTGTGTGCCCTCACCATCAACCGAGATCCACCGTCATCGGTTCCGAGCCGTCAACAAACTCGACCACCGGTTCAGATCGAGGAGGTCAAATTGCCCTCAGCCAAACCGTGCATACCGGTCACCACCGGAACCAGGTGGTGGCTTCGCCGGTCGACACCGTGATCGTCGCCTGGGTTTCCTTCGACTTTCCTGCGAGCCCGGCCGACGGATTCTGCTCCATGATCTTGCCCGCTCCACCTTCGGAGAACGAACCCTCTACGAACCACCGGGTTAAGGTCAAACCCTTCTTCTTCAAATCATAGAGCACTTCCGCGAGTAGTCTTCCCCGACAGGTCGGCACCGACGTGTTTCCGGCCACGACGACACCGTGACCGTGATCGTGGACGCTCTTCCACCGTCGAATTCGCCGTCGGATCCGCCTTACCACGTGATCCTCCTGAACATCCGCGCGCTGGCGTCATTCACCACCTCGGTTTTCAGCTAACTTTTCAAGACGTGGAGCATCTTACCTTGGTTGGTTCACCAGATCCGGCACCAAATCACATTGCTCTTTAAGCGTGAAATTGTTGGCGAAAAATGCTGGTAGGTCAATGCTGCCACAACGCACCCAACGACAATATGCGCCACCACAATCAGCACCGTTCACTGAAGCCTTTTCGCGGCCGATCATATGAATACGTAATCGTCCGGTTCAGCTCAGCCAACCGGCTGACGCCGCTGCACCTGCCAGCATGGGCGGCGTGCTGACCAGTGCAGCCCTGCGGACTGCGGCAGACATGCGCGGATCGGCCGTTGCCGCATGCGTTGGCCTACGCGACTGCATCGGGGTGAGATGGCTTTGGGGAAACTCTCGATACCGCGAGCACCACCGTGGTTTCCATCGCATCGGCGGCATCAGCCAACCCCAGCGCCGGTGCCGGCAAACCCAGCAGCCTCAACCCAGCAGCGCCGGCAGTGTGCACCGGCAGCTCCGGCAGCGCCAGCTAACCCAGCCACCAGCCCGCCAGCAGCAGCCAATTCACCACCACCAATACAGCCGGACCGGCAGGTGCCACTCCCCTCGGATCATGATCCCGTATTGCTGTTGCCATTGTCACCGGGTTTTTCTAACCTCTGCGGGTCGGCGGCCATTTCCACGGCAGTCTGATGCCGATCCGGGATGTTTCGCCATGGCGGTCAACACCTGCATCAACGTTTGAAAATACGGCGGTGGGAGAAGATCTGGAATGAATTCCGATGGGGTGTGGGATCACTCCTGCACGTACTGATACGCCGCCACCGCGGGTATCCCATCAAATGATGGGGTTAGCCCCTGCGCGGTATCGTCTATCAAACAACCCAGGGCGTAAAGTCAGCCGGCCGTCACCTTGGCTTCCCCGGGCCTGCTCGGCGATAAGTATTGAGCAGTGCCGATCACCACTCGTCATTTTGCGTCATGTGCGAGGTCACATGTCAGAAATTGACGTCTTCCAGTCCATGATTTTCACCACGCCGGTGTTGATGATCATCACGTTGCCGGTTTGATATCAGTGCACAATCCCGTCATTAGCTGACCTGCAATGCTTCACACACTGGGTTGAGTGTTGGTGCAACTCGTCTGGGCTGGGCAGCCCTCCGTCTGCCACGATGTCTTTCAGATTCCGGCCAGCCAGCTCCATCCTGTGCTATTAGATTGCTTTTGGTCGTTATGAGCGTCTCCCAGTGTCGTAGATGGCAACAATGGCAGGAGTGGTTAAACAAGCCGGCATTTGGGCTTCAGCGGAACCGCTCACGGAAATTTGCATCGAGACAAGTTCGCTGCGCAACATTTCACTGCGCTTCGCGCCCTAACAGCGTGTCGGTGGCGCGTACACCACGGCAATGCCGCCACTCCACCCACTACGGACCCAAGTTCGTGGCGGTTGGCAATTAGCTCACTCACTGTTGCTCACTGTTTATTTTGGTTGTTTGGCCGCCACCACCATTGCCGCCGCCGTTTCCGCCGCCGCCACCATTGCCGCCGCCACCGCCGCGTGCCGTCACCAGTCCGGCTGTGCTGGTGTCTCGGTGACTACTGGTGGTTGTACTGGGGTGGCGATTGCGGTTGGAGTATCCGTAACAACCACTGTGGGGGTTGGCGTTGGTTGTGCACATAGCTAAGGTTGGTATAGTTCCCACCGCAGACTGATTATTATACTGCTGCACGCAGGTGGCTGGGATGATGGTGCCTCGTGCTGATTGTTAGTGAGTACATAATTATCGGAACCGCAGAGCTTGTTGCACGAGCGTGTCTTGGGTAACTGTCGCCTCCCGTGGACTTGATGATGTGGTGGTTGCCGCAGCGGGCAGAGCTCTGTGACGATACCCGTCGTTTGCCTCAGCGAGAAATAGTACATGCCGACTATAACCGCAGTGAGCGCTATCGAAAATACCAAAAGCCGGTGATAAGCCCGGTTACGTGCGCGATTCTCTTCCGGTTCCGGCTGGGGTCGCGGTTGCGGTTTTCCGCGGCGGCGCGATGGTCGTCGAGACCGCCCGCGCCGGCATATTCGCAGCTCGCACCGGTGGGGTGGTGGGGGATTCATGCGCGACCCGACGGTTTCCTGCGGCGCTATGGTGGTGGCGTCGGTTGCGGGTATTTGCTGCGAGGTTTGAGCGGTGGCGGAGGTTCCTCCATGCTGCGACGGCGTGGCGACGCCCGCAGTCGGCTGGCCGTTTGCCTAACCGGGCCGCACTGCCACGTCCACACTTTCAATTCCGCCCCATCGGAGTACCGGTGCTCTGGCTCTTTACGGGCGCTGTTACCAATGAGTTCCCGGGTGGGGCGCTAATCGACGTGAGCGGGGCGTGTGCCTGGTTGATGTGCGCAATGGCCACCGACACGGAGGGAATCTCTCAGAGAATGGCCGTTTACCGGCCAGCGTTTCGCTCGGCCGACCACCCCCAGGGAATACGTCGGTGGCGGTGGTGACGATCGCCTGCCTGGGCTTGCTCCAGACACGATCGGGCGGTGCGCACCACCATGCCGGTGCGGGTGAGCGGTGCGGCGGCCGCGGCCTTAGCGATACCAAAAGGTCGGTGATTTTCACCTTGCCATTTTGGGTGATGAGCAGGTTACCGGGCTTGATATCGGTGGACGGGAGCCGCGTTCGTGGATGGCCGCCAGGCCGTGGGCAGACTCTGTTCCAGAGTGACCGAGGCGTCGGGCTCCAGGGCGACCCGCGCTTCCTAATGAGCATGTCTCTGCTGAGGGATTCGCCCCGAATGAGACTCCATGACAATGAAGCAGAAGGTCCGGCCGGAATCGTGCGGTGACTTCCTTATAATTGTAAAGTTTCCACCACATTGTCATTGCAGGATGTGTCAGCTCGCCACGCACTCATTTCCGGAACCTGGAGAGGAATTCCACGTTGTCTAGAAAACTCCGGCCGGAGTGCCTTGACTGACTACCTCTCGCTCGTTCTCGATGTCGTCGGCAAGCCACACAGTGGACGTGCCACCGTTACCAACCACCCAGTTGAGCAGAAGTATTCCGTCGCCCAAAGAGTCTTGCAGCATGTCTTGTTCGCATCATTATTTTGCCTCGCCGGGCATTCGCAGCCCTGCGCGGCTGAGGATGACGGCACGCCCAATGGGCGCGGCAACGGAACCGCCGGTTTGCGGCTTCGGCCCCAGTCACCACCGTTTTCACCACGACCGCCACGGCAATGTCTTCACCGAGCGAGGCAGCGTATACCGAGGCGTGCGGGTTAGAGTTACAGTGTCGCCGTGTTCGCCCGTGCTGAGTCTCGACGCAATGTTGAGGCTGCTGCTACCGCCGAGGTGTGCTGTTCGGATGCGCGCATGAGGCTGCATGAAGGCGTCTCCGCGGTTTCCGGCTTAATGTCGTGGAGAGCTCCTTGGGTTTTCGTTTCGCTGAGGATGGACAGGTCGTTGGCGCGCACTTTGGACACCCACAGTGTGGTTCCATGCGCACCCTACGTGGCGACGGTGGCCGCAGCACGGCGTTTTCAACGCGCACTCATGGACACGTCGCGCTGACCAATGGAGGATTGGCCGAGGCGGCATTGGCGAGATAGCCGAGCGTGCCCCTATGGACGTACAAGGGAATCCCAGGTCGTATCGTGTTCCTCCACCAAATGCGGCGGCAGCGGTGGCGCATAAAGCTCATCGGTGCCCATCACAATGGACATTGCACGAAGGCGGTATTGCACGAAATGGCTTGGAAGGCGGTAGCAAGGACACCTGGTTTGAACCGGCACAGGTTTGGCCACCATAGTTTTCCAGGGTGGCGGTGGTGCCCGGCAGGGGTGATTTGCGACGACTCACCGGTGAGCATGATGGAGACTGGGCCCGTATTTGCCGCTGGCCAGCGCGGCGGCGAGTGGCCATCACCTGCCGTGTGGAACCGCAGAATGTGTCTTGGGTGGCGTGGTTGAGCGAGCGGCGAGACCCTCATCCTCGGTGTACTGCGTGAGGCTTCCTCACGCGTGTTTTTCGTCGGCGATTTTTGCCGAATCATACGACGGCGTAGAAGGCCGCGGCGAGGACTTCGCCTGCGACGGCAGTCGCCGCCACGGCGCCCTCATATCCAGCATCGGACAGCATTTTGCTGCAGCGGCGCCTGCTGCACAGAGGAATGAGGTTGTCCACATTCCCCACCTACCTTTTTCATTGGAGATAAGCTTTTCCACCACAGCTTGAATTAGCGTGCCGCTCAAAATATCGTTATAGGAGGTTCAATGCCGTTCCGAGCCATACGCATCGGACAGATAGCCCTCAACAATGCCGAACTGCTGCGAATAGTTAGGGTGTCCCGGTGGTGAGCCGTTTTCCTCCTCCTGCTTAGACTCAAGCCAGCACAATGCCGCCGAAAGCAGAGATTTAGCCACGCAGCTGACACGGTTTGCCTTAATAAACATGCGCCGGTTCAGATTATTGGCATTCATCGTCTTCTTTGACACATGAACAATGCTTAAATTTTGACCATCAGAAATAATCACCATGATGAGCGCACATGATGTTTCGGATGGGTTTTATTCGCGGGTGCATCGTTTCACCACCTGTGTTGCCCCATGGAGCCGGTTCCGGGAGGCGTCCGGAAATCACCAGCATGATTGCCAGCAAAATATAGTTAGCCATCGATGATGATCCGCCTTGTGACATAAAAGGGCGTGGTCAGGCCAGTCATGCGAGCATGAGCGCCGAAATGCCGGCGGTCTCACCACGAAAATCGCTGCCGCCGAGGGTCGGGGACGGGCCGGAGGCCAGCGGCTTGCCGTACGCACATGCTTGTGTAGGCTTGCAATATTCATGCCGACTGGCCATGAAAATCGTGAACGGGATCAATGCTGCCAGCTGGGCCCACTGATCATCTCTTCCCCAATGGCGGCCAGAATAAAGTCCGACTCGGCCACCGGCACGTTCTGCGAGGAACCCGGGCCAAACCCGGAACCGGTCACCCGCCGGTGGACATGCCGAACAAAGGCCTGCTGGGAAAGCTGGTAGCCGGTGGTGTCGTGGTTCCCGATCGGGTCGAGGAAGTTAGAGAATCGATCCTGATCTTGCGGAAACCTGAGTGAGACGGCGGTGCCGCCACCGCAACCAAAACGGTGCCGATGAGCAGCCACGATGCGTTCGTCGATAAATACAGCATGCCCAACACCTTGCTAAAGCGGCGGGAGTGCCGAGTGCAGTCGTTTTTCGCCGGCCGCGAGTTAAAATGATGACACACACACCAGGATGGGGCGAGGTCACGCAGGCAGGAAATGGAGGCCTAAAAATCGTTTACCCGCGAAGATTAAAGGGTTCGTTTTGTCACAATAATGGTGGGCACAGCATATTAATAAAAATCTTGTGAAGAATTCGCGCCTGGAGGAAATAGAGACCCAGTGACACCCAAATTTTTGCGTCCGAATGCGCACCGTAAACAGCCACCATAGTGGCATGGCCAAGAGGAACAGCCCGATGGCCTGGCTATGGGAGTAGCGCTGCAAACTGCGGTGGTCACGCAGGAACACCAGCAGCACCGTAATGGAGGCAGCCAATGCCCACCACCATCCCACATGACACTGGCGGGCACGCAGGTGGGTCTCTGTCGCCAAAGTCAATCCGGTGAATCTTTGGCCAACCCTAACCCCATTGACCAGCGCAGCCACCAGCATGAGATTGGTCGGCAGGGCGTAGAAGCAGAGGTCAAATGGGCGATGGTGGTACTACCAATGAAGCCGCCGATGACCACCCAATATCGCTAACGAGCTTGATTCCCTGTGCCGTATGCAGGTTGAGCGTGACGACAGTAATGATGATTGTGGCCGCGAGGAGCAGCGCGCAAATTCCGATGCCGCGGCCAATGATTCGGCGGAAAATATTCGCAGCTAATTCACCTCCGGCAGGTTACTCCTGGAGTGTTGAGGATTGCCGTCGTCTACTACTTGCTGTGAAGTTGTGGGGGTGGGAACTCGGTTCAGTTGACGTTGGTGAACGTTGCCTCCTGTGTTGTTGTCGGAGCGTGGTGCCTCGCGGTGCTGGTGGCGTTGGTGGGGCTGCTGTTTGTGTCTCACTCTTGCGTATCACACATGCTGGGGTGCTTCGGCTTTGCAAGTCGGTGGAGTTGAGCCTGCGGTGCTGACTGTCGTCACCACCGGGAAGTGACGAAATGGAACCTCAGGCGGTTTCCTTTCAAGTCGGTCAGCCAAAATCGGTGACAGAGTTCAATGGCTCCCCACCTGAATGTGGTGGATTATCAGTTCGCATATCAGACATACTTGCCTCTTGGTGGGGGTGATTCCATAATCACGCAATATATCCGAGCTCATTCCCTGGTTAATGACGTGATTTTGTCGTTCGCGACGTGACCGTGATTGAAATATCGAGTCTTTCGTAGCGCCATCAGCAAAAGGAAACAAGGTGACCCAATACCGCAACAATGATAATGAAGACGAAATTCGCAGTCAGCCGCGTCCGATTTTTCCGGGTCTTCTTACTGGCTATCTACTGTGGTTGGCTCATTAATCGACGCCATCATCGCCATTGGCGGTGTCGGCCGTATCAGCACCAGTGGCATCGCCGAGATCGTCCGTCCTCGGATCCGGCACTTCTGGGATTTTGGGGTCGAGCGTCGTCGTCAAGCGATGCCGCGGCCTGCGCTTTCTGTGCCTGCTTGGCTGCTCTGACTGCCGGCAATCACGGCGGCGGCGCGCGGGTTGAGCGACGTGTCGGGCGCAGGTTTAATTCCTGGCCCGTGTTGGGGCGCCCGCGATCAGGGGCCCGGTGGGTGAGGGGTGTCGGTGTCGTGTCGGCAACCACATCTGCCACAATCCGCATCATTGTCAGGGGCCGCAGACGCAGCGCCAACTCTATAAGCTGTTTCACCGCCCCCTCGGGCGTACATTACACCTCGCTAATGTGGTCTCAATCGTGGAGTCTGTCACCGGATCGCTCGAGACCATCGGGCAGAGCTTAATCCGGTCGCCCGGCCGCGCGTCGAGGTTTTCAGGTGTGGCTCAACCACCCGCCGTTGTGGTGCCTGAGAATCATAGACCGTTGCGGGTGGGTCAGAAATATCCTCGGGTCTAATTCGCCCCGGTCAACCAACGACTGCACATAGGTATCATCGGTGGTATATGACGCTCTGGGTTACCGTCGCGATTCGATAACCCCGTAGATCACCCACGTGGCACAGCTGAAACTCGGTCCCATTAAACAACAGGGTGGTGAGTGTGATGCCCATGCCATCGGTTTCAGGGGACTTTTATCCGGCGGGCAATGGATCGGTTGGCTTCGTCGGCGGCGGTTTCGCCAACGCATGGAGCGCATGTCGTCGCCGCCGGGTCGATATCGGTTGAAACATGTTCCACCATGAGCTGGGAGGCAACTTCTCCCGCTGCGGTACACCATGCCGTCGGCAAGTGATGAGAAATTATGTGGGCCGGCGCGAGCGAGTCCTCATTATTCCCCGCACAGGCCTTGGTCAGACCAATAGCATAATTTAGTTTCATCTGGGCAACCAACCTCACGGTGGTGCGGCCGATTTTTAATATCTGGAGCCGCCTGCTAACCCGCACGGGTCCTTCGATTTTTCCCCGTAGCAGAAGGTGCCATTGCGAGAATCTGGAGTCTTCCACAAACCACGGAGTCGCGTTTAATCAGTCGGGCGTGGCGGCCGGGCAAAATCCGTGACACCGAAAATCGCAGTCGGGGCGCGGCCGATGGTTATTTCGGTGAGATCGCCTAAATCCATTCAGGAGCCGGTCATGGGGCCATCGACGATCGTCATCTGTTGGGGCGTGCCACCGTGATGAGCCGGCGGCACCGATGATGCATACCCCCACTACCAGCCCCGATTGAGGAGGACGCGGCGATCTTTACATCTTTACGCATGGGATTAAGCGCAAAGAGAATGAACAGCCATAGAACCACGGGTAGTCGTATGCGCTGCCAAACAGAATCACTGAATCCATGAAAGTTCCTATTAGTTAAATTGGTTAACGATGCGAACTTCGATATGAGTGGCCCCACGGTGACGTCGCCGTCGGCTGTAGCCAGTTTTCAATCGGGTGTCGTTCACGATCGTGCCGTTGGTTGATTGTAAATCCACTAGGATGGCATCTTGACCATTCAAATGATCTCAGCATGTTTCCGGGACACAGTGTCTGCGCCGAAAATCTACGTCATTGCCCCCGGCCGATAATGTTGGAGCCTTCATTCACGTGTGGGTGCGGAAGAACCATCTTGTAAAACAACTGACGCGGTAGGTCGCGGTTGGGGGCCGGGTGCTTGAGGCGCTCATTTGCTCAGTGATGGGATTATTGCTCACTTCTGGCTCGCTTTCATTGGAGTATATGATTCGCTGTTGCTGATCGTATAGCTGATCCTTGATAGTCAACTCCGCCCATGCTGCGTTTGATGTGTTGTTCGGTGTGTTCCGAATAATTTATTCTGGAAACTGTCTAAACCTAAAACCCACTACCATATTCCTGGTGTATGGCTGACTGAACTATCTCGCGTCTTTTGCGGTGCAGAAGCGAATCATCGCTGGATGGTCACGGTGACTGGACCTGGTGTTATCCACCCATTATTGCGGAAATATCGGGTGAGTTGATCTGCAATCAGTGCCGAGGTTGGGGTGTTCGTTGGACAGGTTAGCGAAATCTTTCGGGCTAATCCGAACTGCAAAACACGTTAGGTAGCTTCAGTTGTGCCTTCGTACGTTCATTACGAGGTTGTCTTCAACCTCTGTTTGAGTAATTCTTCAATCTCTGCAGAGAACTACTCGACCGCCAAAGACATAAACAGAAGCTATTGTCCGAACCACGTTGCATGACTACTGTCGAGCTTTGCGATTTTGCCCATAAAGAACATTATGGCTTTGCCTCCTTCTACCACTTTGCGGAATATCTGACACGTGATTACTAGTATAGATTTATTGGACCAGTGGCCTACTTCAGTGAGGTAGGTATATAAAGATTTTTCAGATAAGCTGCCGATTTGACTTCCGCCCTCCTCTCATGATATATTTATTCAGTCGCAAAACGTGGTATTTACCCGCCGGCCCCAGGTGGCGGGTGTGGCAGACGCTGGCTTCGGGTGCAGTGTCCGCAGGACGTGAGAGGTTCAAGTCTGGGCACACGTATTGAAACCTCACACTTCAGGTGTGGGGTTTTTGCATTCTCAACTTATCGCGCACCTGCCAGCACTTATATAGCATTGGTTCTAAGCCGGTAAATCTTCACTGAAAACCTTGGGGTGCTACTCTTTTGTTGTGCTTGCAATTGCTCGGTCTCGCTGACGCTTGATCACCACAGGGCCAGGTGATTCTGGTACCGCCGATTCTCGTGGACACTCACCCTCACGGGGGTGATTTATAGAAATACTATAGTTTCTCTTATTGAATATTTGGGTCAGTGCGATATGTTGAGGGGCGTCAACCATCTGATGAAGGGTTGTGCAGTGACATGCCTCTCAAGAATCGTCATAACTTTCGTTTTGGGTGCCTACTATGACACTCACCGCCTGTGCTTTTCCAGTGGGTGGCACCATGAATGCGCGATGCTACTGCCCACCGATTATCCGAGCCAGCTTCTACCGATTTACCCCACGGGCTGCCTACCGAGCTCTCCACCTCCATTGCTGCCACCCCAGCCACGCCAGCGCCGACCTAAGCCGGTCGAAATTCCCCTGATAGTGTCTTCGACGACCCGGAAGCAGGATCGCATATCGGTGCTGTCGATCAGTCCGTAACTTCCCGTCCGACGCCCACGGTACCGCGGGAAACGGTGCTTATTGCGGGTCAAGGTGATTCCTGAGGGGTTGTCAATATTGTCTCGCAGCGACTTTAAGTTGAGCTCAAAGAGACAAGCGGGTTCCTCCCAGCAGAGCTGTCCCGAAGAAGCCATGGCGAAGGCCGGGCACACTCTATCGGTGACGTAAAAGAGCGGTGATGGGGAACGGGTCGGTTGCATGGGGTTATTGCTGGCGGGAATGTTGATTCTACACCCTGGCCTACTCCGGCGAAGCAGGCCATAAAGATCCCTGATGGCGTCGTCGTCGAGATAGAAAAGAAATCGATTCGAAAGAATCATTTGAACTGACCCGCTGCGCCAAGCAGCAAATGGCTTGACAGTGGTAGCGACGCGACCATGGTGGGTTGAGTTGTAGAATACATTTGATTTGAAAACACATGTTTACCAATCGAGGGTACCTTGTGAATCTACTAGCTGACCAACTATTTCCATCGCTACCTGAAGCCGAGCTTCCGAAAATCCGTGGTGTTTACTTAAGGAAAGATTGGCCGAGATCTTTTATCCGCTCTCAAGTCTGTCTTGCCATCAGTCAGATGTGAGAAGCTGGCTGAGTATCAGTCGCGTGTATAGAACTCACTGCAGAAATACGCCAGAAATCCACCAACGATCGGCGGGGAAGAAGCTGGGCTTTACCAACTGGATACCGTCGTCAAGCTTGATGAGGTAACCGACGCGGAACAAGCACAGAGCTCGCTCACGGCTTTTGCCCCGCCGACGATCGCTATCAGCGTGCTCAGCAGCAAAGTGCTTGTCGAACTGCCGTGACCAATATTGTCGGCGTGGCCGTCGTTGCGTGCGGTCGCTGCGTGCTACCATAGCGACCGCGACGTCATGCGAACAAATGTGCGACCTGCCGCCGCTATTGGGCCTGCAATGCCATGATGAGCTTGCCGACCACCCATTCGGGCGCATGCCGCTGACCGAAACCCGGTATTATGCGGGGCGTGCGGTACGGCGATGACCACTACTGGCAATACCAGGCGGCAGAGAACTGCCAGGTTGCGCCACAGATTCCAATCCTGGATGCTCTGCGCATCGACAGCAATATTTCACCCGCTAATTGGTGAGCTCCACCGCCCCACAGAATGTGGCGTATTTCCATATAGGTGAAATGCCTTATCACCAGGAGAATGCAGCAATGGTGGAGCTAGAACTGGTGGCCGCAGTTTCCGACCGAGGGAATTCGGAATACCACATACCTGCCCTTGAGCCGCGACGGTGGGGACCCCACGGTTTTGAATACGGGAGGCGCCATTTCCAGCGGCTGCTCTGCATGCCAATGACGGCGCAGGTGACGCGCAGAAAGCGTGATTAGCTGTCTAGCTGCAGCAATGGTTGCGCATGGATTCCGGTGCTGAACCTGGGCGATCCACGCGGTTGAGCTAAATCTGCCGGGCAAGGCGCGGCTACCCCTCCGGGCGCCCAGATTTTCACTACCGCAACGCCTACCTGCGGAGTCACGACATCGTACGGTGGTGCGGGGTATCAGGTGACAACGGTGGAGCGCACCTTTGTCGGATATCTGCGCGCGGTCAACGGTGAGCTGGAGGGCCTGGTGTTTCTGGGTCAGCTACGCGCGGGTATACCAGGATAGATTTCAATACCTGGACAATAATCATGGCAGGTGGGGTATATCAAAGCCAAAAGATTTTGGCCAAGGCGTTATAATGGTATTGACTCCGTGTACCGAACTTTTTGCGCTGTCTCATCAGTAAATGCTTTCACACCTCACGGTCGAGGCCCCAGGCGGTGTTTTTCCACGCCAAACTCGTATTTATCGCGTGGACCTATTGATCGCGGGCTTTTTGATCCTGGAAGTTGATGGTTGGGAAAAGTATCGGGGCTCGAGACGAAGCGAGTGCGACGATTTGCAGAGCGACAGGTGCTCGCGAGCAATTCACCTGTCGGATGCGGGCTACCATGTGCTGCGGTTCACCCGGATGAGATCGCGTCAAAGCTGCTGCGGAAGATCGCGTTTCTTACCGGCCACCCTACGCTTATAGGCACCGCGTGATGATTTGCATAATCGGCGCGCCGTGGTGGAATAAATAGAGGATATGCTGGGGTTGGGGCGGTTTGGCGTGCCGGATGCGAGGATAGCGTTTTTGCGGGGTTGCAGCCTTCCGCGCGCCGTTTCCGCACATTTGATAGTGCGGAACCCCAGTGCTATCCTGTTTTTACTGCCCCTGAAACCTGGTTTCGCGGCTATCAGAAGTGCGGGGTGCCGGTGGGCGTCGTAAAGCGTTCTTGCGCTTTGTCGACGCCGGCCCGCGCCATTCCGCCCATCTTCGGCGGGTGCGACAGCACAGCCCAGGTATGCGGTTTGGTAGCTGCGGAACTCCGACAATGCTGTACTTTTTCCGGCCACAAAAGGCAGTTTCGCAATATCAGAGTGTGCTGCGGACGTAATCCCCGTGAGCCGCCAGCCGTGCCGTCTCAACCGCCCACAGGCCGGGTGTGCCAGGTTTGGTAGCTGCAAAGCGGGTTCAACGGGGCCCTAAAGCGGGACGGCACAGGGGTTTCGCAGCTATCAGTGGTCAACGGGTTGGTGCTTGTGTGCATTATTGTGCGGTGTGCGCGATACGCTAAGGTATCTACAACCTTTGGGGAGTTATGATGACCAACAGACAAGGCAGAAACGCGTGGCAGCAACTATCATCAGCACAACCACATCAGATGGTACGACTTTTTCCTCTACGCTGCGGCGGCGGGGCTGTGTGTTCAACAGAGTGTTCTTCGCATCCAGCGAACCAGCCACACGCCTCCCTATCACTTCTTACGGTGGGTCTGTCGTTCCTGTTTCGGCGCTCGGCGCCCTTTCTAGCTGGGAGCACTTCGGTGACCCAGTTGGTCGCGCAAGGTCCTCATGATCACCCTATTCGGCGTGGGGATCGCCACCACGCCTTGATCGGTGTGCTGCCTACCTGTGCAGACGCCGGAATTATAACACCGTTGCTGCTTATGCGGATTATCCCGGGAGTTTCCGCCGGCGGTGAGTGGGGTGGGGCTGTGCCTGGCGGTTGAGCATGCACCCGGAGAATCGGCGTGGGCTGTTTGGGGCGTTTCCGCAGATTGGGGTGCCTATCGGCCTGCTCATGTCGTCGTGTTGGCGGTGATGACCATGATTACGCCAGGTGAGAACAGTTTTTACGCAGTGGGGCTGGCGGGTTTCCGTTCCGCTGCTCAGTTTCGTCCTGATTTTGTGAGGACACTATATTCGGCATCGGGTGGCCGAGTCGCCGGTGTTTGCGATATCTGCCCGGAAAGAGGTTGCCGGCTAATCCCTATTGGTACAGTGCTGAAACTAGTTTTTCCGGTGGTGTTGTTGGCGGCTATCGTGTTTGCCGGCAATGCAGAGGGCTTCGGGGTACGCATGACCGCGGGCGGGTTTATCAAATATGCTACCGGGAATATGCGAGGTTAGAGCGGGGTCCGGTGTTGTGGGCTGTGACGGGTTCTGCCGCAACATGGTTGGTGTTTACCCTGCTTGCCGGCATTATTTCGGATAGGATTGGTCGACGATACTACCTATATTGTGGGTTTATTGCTGCCAGATCGTTGCGTTGTAGCGGTATCGCAGCGCTCACCTGGCGAATACCGGCGATATTACGAGACTGTTTTTGGCCCTGGCCCTGCTCACCGCGGGTTTGGGCTTTACCTGCGTAGCCAGCGAGTCGCGCGTTTATACCGAGCTGTTTCCCACGCTTCGATGCGGTTTTCCGGGTGTCTGTGCTGCTGCCATTGGCGCGATTTTGGGTGGTGCGTTGCGCCCGATGATTGCGGCCGTGGGTGATTCCAGCCGGTTCTGCCAGCGGTGTTGCCTATTATCTTATTGCTATGGCGGTGGCTGGGCTTGTCGCTATCTGCCTGTGGGGATCTCGAGCGAGGCGTCCCCTGGGCCCGGGTGAGGCGGGACAGTCCGGTGTCACCGTTGGTGTTCGCCCGCGAGGCGGCGGCAGCGAGTTTGGTAGCTGCGGAACTCCCGCAACTGTGTTTCGTGTGCCCGCTTAAAGCGGTTTCGCAGCGCTCGAAGGTGCTGCGGGGATGTCAGTGGATGCGCCATGCGTAGGGTATGCAGGTTTTGAAGTAGCTGCATAACCGGTTTGTGTGTGTTTGTGGTGGGGTGTGCAGGTGGTTTTGCAGCTATCGGTTTTACTCTTGCTTGTCGACAGAGCCTTTCGTTCGCCATCCTCGGCTGCCGGTGGCCCATGCTGGCGGTAGCAAGCTTGGTAGCTGCGAAACCCCGCGGTGGCGTGTTTTTCCAGCGCAAACCAGGTTTTCGCGGCTATCAGAAGTCTGCCAGGGCGGGGCGGAGGGTGCGCAGGGATCGCTGGAACGACTCCGGGACGTTGGACGGGCTGGGTGAAAGGGTGCTGCCACGAGTGCGAGTGGCCGGCGAGCGTGTATGGACTGGGTCTTCAGGTACAGAGGGTGTTCGTCGTGGGAGATGCGGTTGCCGGTGGATTTCCCAGTGCGTTCGAGGACTCTGTGCAGCAGGAAACCGCCCAATGTCACCGCTCAGGGTTGAGCGGGCAAAGCGCAAGGTCCAGCGCACCGGCGGCGATGGTGGGCTGCGATGGTGTGCAGGAAAGAAGTCGTGAATACGGCGGATAACGCCCGGTGGAGCCTGGGTGGTCGGTGGGGGAGATGGTGGCGTCCTTCGGTGACGAGGGTGTTCGATTAGTGTGTTCGATGATGTCACCTCGTTGCCGAGGGCGTCGTAAAGCACGGAATCAACACTTATAGTCTTGGGACTGCTCGAGGCAGGTGCGTATATCCCGCTCTAACGGAGGCATGGGACAGCAGCACGTTGTTAGAGCGGCCGCGCGCAGCAGCACGTTTGGGCGATGGTCCCGGGTAATCGCGTCACCGTAGGCGGCGAATTCCTTCTAAATGTTCGTACCCTTTGCCTTGTTTGACAGAGGCGGCGTGTCGGGGGTCGAAGCGGAAGCCGTGACAATGGTGCCGCCAGGTGTTTGAGTCAGTGACCGCTGGTTGCGGGCGGCGGCGAGGTCAGCGAGCTATCACCGCCCATTTGTATTTTCACGATCGCCAGGTCTTTTGCCGTAGCGCGGGCCGTGACCGGGTCGCCATACACGCTGGATTCGACGTGCGCTGCGCACTACCCACGGCGTAAACGATGGTTGAATCTGATGCGTCTTGCACCGTGGATGTGGGAGCCGCCGGTTTCGCATGCGACGCAGTTTGCCCCAGGAGAGCAGCGTCGGGGTGGTGCTCCACGAGCCATTTGGCGCCCAGCCCGCCCGCCTTCCCTCATCGGCGACCGCCACGAAGTGCAGCGTTCCGGATTCCCGCCCTTGCGCGCCACCTCGCGGTGACCACGAGCCATAGCTGCGGTGATAAACGGCATGATCAACGGTGCCGCGGCCGTATATTTTGCCTCGTCTTCGATCGTTCCTTCGGACGGTGGCTTGGTCAATGCTGCTTATCGACGGGCACCACGTCGGTGTGCGCCAGGAACGTGAGCGGCTCGGCCTCTTGGGGGTTGGTGCCGGGAGCGGTGATCCTCAGGGATGGCTGCGCCCGGGTTCCGGCTCAAAGCGCTGGATCGTTGATTCCGAGTGTCGGCAAAGGAGAATTCGGTGATGAGGGGTGTCGGCGTTTGCAGGACCTCCTGGCCGCTGCCGAGGTGATCGTTGACGCAGGCGTTCTTGACCAGGGCTGCTTGAGCGGCTCCAGAGTGTATCGATGGTAGAGCGGGTTGTCTGGGGGATGTGGAGGAGGAGGTCGCGAAACCCATTGATAGCACAATCCTGCACATTTGGGGGTGATGAAATTTAAATTGTTGACCGGAAATGACACATACCTGAACACTGTTCAACTGTCGCTCGAACGAACCGATCAGAATGGAGACTCACATGCCCCTCACAGAGCACGGATGTTTTAGAGACTTGCCCTGCACGAGTCATCAGACCAAGGAATCGGCCTCACGACCAGGCGAAACCCTCCAGGTCCACCACAACTCGGCGACGACCGCATCACGGAAATCACTGGAAATTAGCCCACCAGGTACGTTTGAAATGGTGCGGCGAGGAGGTGAGCCGAGGCATTGTTTCGCTCAGACCGGTGGCTGCCCGGGGACTGTCGCTGCTGCTCCAGTCGGCCTGTTCAGCAGATCCCCGGTGCGGTCCGCCTGGCTGAACATTGCTGGACTCGTCTGAGGCAGCCAAGCAGAGCAAAGTCAGGTGCCGCCAGGTTTGCGGTGTTGCCCGCGGTCAAAGGCCACGGACGACCGGCTCGCGAGACCGGTTGGAGCAGGCCGTGGCCGCCGGTAAAACCGAGGTGGATATCGGGGTTGCCCGCCTCGGTGATTCTCACCCGGAGCAGGTGGATCGGCTCAAGGCTGCCGGCGTGCACCGCTATAACCATAACCTGGAAACCGCTCGGTCATTTTTCCCGAACAGGCGACCACCGCATCACGTGGGTCCCGCCGCGACACGCTACGCATGGTTGCGGGGGCGAGGCATGGAGGTGTGTTCCGGCGGCATTTTGGGCGCGAGAGTCCCTGGAGCGGCGGGCCGGGTGGCGTCCGACCTGGCGGAATTAAACACGGAGGTGCCGATGAAGACTTCCTAGATCCCCCGCCCGGCACGCGCCGTTTGCCGCCGACAAAGAGGTCATGGCCACCACCGATGCATTGCGAAGACGGTGATCGGTGCGTTTCGAGTGGCGTGCCCAAGACGATCCTGTCGGTTTGCCGGCGGCCGGGAGCTCACCTGGGCGATCTGGGCACAAACTTGCCTGCTCGGCGAGCATCAACGCAATGATTGTGGGCAATTATCTGACTTCGTTTGGATGCGTCCGATGGAAAACGGCTACTCGATATGTTGAGATAAAGCTGCGCATTCCCGCGAAAGGTGCTGACCACCAGTGTCTAAAGGAATCCACGGAACTGTTAGAAGCCTTGCTCGCCGGCGGCGCACCCCCGGTTCCACCCAATACCGGCCAGAATCTCGCCGAAGATGGATCGTTGAAGCTTTCCCCCATCCGCGCGCGCGTGCTGGCCTGGAGGCGCCGCTGTGTCAGCTGTTGCAGCCGGCGCATGGTGGTCCAGGTGCGTCCCGACCGGAGAATGGGACGCCCGCTGCTCCCGCCACGGCACGTTGATTCCGATGTGCCTGGACAACCGCCCAGCCAGCTTTACGACGGTGGGTGTAACGTGCCGCTGTTTGTATGATTTGACTTTTGTGTTGGATGCCCATGAATCCGGCGCTGCGCTCCGTTCGCCGCGACGTCGTCACCGTCACCGCGACGCGCCGACCCCGGTGGCGGCTGCGGACGAGTCGTTAAAGCGGTTGCGGGCCGGAAACGTGTTGGTTGTCACCGGCGCCGTGTCCACCGACTCCGGCATTCCTGACTATCGCGGGTGGTTCGCTTCCGTCATCACCGCCCATGACCTACCAGGAGTTTCGTAGGTGACGACCACGCCCGCCGCCGCTATTGGGCCCGCTCCTGCACCTGGGGTGGCGGCACGCGCGCGGGCGCTCAGCCCAGCTATGTACTACCACTGCTTATCTTCGACGCTCAAGTCCGCCGGTCACCTCTGCGGGATCGTCACCCAAAACGTTGATGGCCTGCTGCACCAGGCTGCCGGCGGCTCTGCACCGTGATTCCGTTGCGCGGCGACCTCGCCACCGTTATCTCTGCCTAAGCTGTGGCGCCCATGTGAGGACCGCCGCGGGTACGGTGCGCGCATGACCATTTGCCAACGGTTTGCCGGAGGCGCATCACCCTCGATCCGCCACCACCATCAACCCGGTCGACGACGTTCAGCTTGCCGAGCTCACGCCGTGATGCGGTTTTCACGTGGTCAACTGCGCCCGCTGCGCTCCGCCCTCATGAAGCCGACGTGGTCTACTTCCGAGAGCCCGTACCCCGACCAGAAAACAACGAGGTTGCAGACCTTATCGACCAATCGACTCCGTGCTGGTGGTGGGCTCGTCCCTGGCGGTCATAGGTGGCATGCGTATCATTCTCGACGCGAAAAAGCAGCACAAGCAGGTGAGCGTCATGAACGGCGGCCCGGCCGCGCCGACGATGATCGGGTCGACGTGCTGCTGTGGCGGACGGATCGCCGCCACTGCCTTCCGCCGGATCGTGCCGCAGCTGGTGTCGAGTGGTTTTGGCGGCCTACACCGGAACCAATTTTCCAAAGGAAATAAAATAGAAAATTGTGACGAACGTAAAAGAGTGCGCAAAGAAAGAACGTTATGGGAAAAATAGCGCGCATAATGCCAAAACCACGCAGCGAAACACTCCGCGATAATATGGCTAATGTCGGGATAATGCCCATGAGGGGAATGGTGTAAATCTGTGGCGAATGTCCCCTGCGGGAAATGGCGAAAATGCCATGTGCCCAATGAGGGGCGAGCACTATGAGCGTAGACACAGCTGATGCTATTTCGTGATGTGGTTGCATGGGCGAAAATATGTCGGGAAAAACTTTGGGTGGGAGACATGACGGGCCTCCCTAGATGTTGTGCTGGTCTGATGTTTCCATCCTGGCGTGCGGTTAGCTGCCACGAAAACCGCGGGAAGTAGGACAGATAGTGGGGTAGGCCCGTCAAAGTCAGACAGGTTTCTTCTATGTGTAGTACATATACTGGTGGGTAAGGTATTGAGTGGTGATGGCTCATAGGTGTAGTGATAGGAATTATGTATGGCCGCGTCGGCGGGTGATCCTCCAGATCGATCATGGTCGTCATCTCGAGTCCTCCCAAACGTTCCAAAAGCCCAGCAGTGGCGTCGATGCGGCAATCATCTTCGGTGGCATACTCGTTATATATTGGGTGATATCGGGTTTAACTATTCTTGATAAGCGATTTTGGGATCTTTTGAGAGGAGCTGGGTGACCGAGAGGCCCTTGCCGATAAAGGTTGCCGCTTTCACCCGCAGAACATCCAGAGGCATTCATTATGGATGTGTGGAGATTGTTGATGATACTAAAACGAAGATAAACCCGGTGATGGCAGGTTGCCGACAGTGGCGTGCAGGTCTGGTGTATTAATTCGCATGAAGTCACGAAAACTGCTACTGAGGCGGCGCAGAAAACTCTGCAAAACCGCAAAAATCAGGGGCCGACGACCATTGCTATCTATGGCGGGAATTTCGCCAGACGTGGATTTCTCCGACAACACCTTGGGAGAGGCAATCTTGAGCTGACGGTGCAGCAGTGGGGGAATAATAAATATGAGCCTGATGTTTGCAGGATTCCACACGGTGGAATTTTGCGGATAATGCGGGCGTGCCAGACCTTAGCCAAGCCACCTCAATTGAACGGGCATTCAATTTGTTGATTCGATTATCGGCGATTTAAATAAGTGGGATGTGAGTAATATTGAGAATTTTTCCTCCGCATTTCACGACTCGATTCAATGGTGATATTTCCAAATAGGATATCAAAATACCACAATGAATGACATGTTTATGAGTGCCTTTTATTTTTAATGGGATATTTTCCAGTGGGAATACTTGGGTAACGAATATGGAAGCATGTTTTTGCAAAGCGGCATCGTTTGATCAGAACCTGTCACAATGGAGATATGTCACAGCGTGAAAATCGGCATACAGTATGTTCCATGAGTCTGGGTTTGTCTCCCAGAATTTACTGCGCCACGCTCGATGGCTGGGCCGCGGCAGCCGCGGCAAACACGTTCATTGGGTGCCAGGACGATTCATCATTGTGGGGGATCGGCAGGGTTGGACTACGCATGAGCTGCAGAAAACCTATGGTTGGTCGATTGAAGACGAGGTGCAACAACTGAATACGATCCGTTCTGGATCAAAATGATGGATAGAACGCATTTAAGATCGTCGGGATTTGCCCATCGGCGTTGTTGAGATCAATACCGCAAAAGTCGTCCAGTGAATGCCAGATGTATGACGAAAAGAACCTGGTATTGGAATGCACGGCATTATATGAGGCGGGTAGCCACACTTTTGGGTGGAGGATTTGGAAGGCCCGGCAGAGTGACTACGGATATTTCATGTGACCGAATATGCTGGACACCGACGACTAACGTGATCTATAAAGCTTATCGGCACGTGTCGAGACAGAATGGAGAGCGTGACATGAGCTGGTAGCGGTTGCGTGCCAATCTGTCGTGCTTTTCCTTGCGCTACCATGAAATACTCATGCGCGTTAATGCGATCGAGAAGCTGAACCGCATTTCTCTGGCAGTGGAAAAGTTTTGCTATGGATGATGTTTGTGGTATATGGATAAGCGCTCGAAAGATGTTTGGTAGCACTATAGAAAGCTTAGGGTATAAATTCTTTAGTAATGCATAAACATTTATAATAAAATTTTGTATGTTGACAAAAATGATTGATGTTGTTATCTTCACTCTTACCTAATCATTCGATTAGGAAAAAGACCAAAACTAATGAAGTTTGTCAGTTGCTGGGAAAATATAGCCAGGCTTTTCAGGATGTCAACATATGCCCATTCCTTCTATAGGGAGAACAAGGTGACGACATGTGTTTTTTGACTATTCACAATTAAGAAAAGGGTGTTTTGTTGTGATGATACGACGAGCATGCATCACTTTCGCTCCAGCGGCGATGAGTAATGACGAATGCTGCTGATTCCTTGTTATGACTCATAGGTTAAAAGCTATTACTTACCTCCAGCCTTATCTGCGCTATCGTCTTTGCTTTTACATGCAGTTTTTGTTAGTGAAGGTGTCGGATGAGGCTGGAGGGCTACTGGTAATCAAACAGTTTCTCTTGACCAATCCACAGGGACAGACCACAGCCGTAGAATTTCAGGGAAAAGATTGTTCAATTTGCTCAGCAGAACCATGTGGATATATCGCTCATCTTGCCGGATCCAAATAGCCCACAAAGCAAATGGGATCTCTAGATTGCTTCAGCGTCTCTCCCACCTCCCCGGTGGGCAATGGTTATCACAGGGATATCAAATTTAGTCGAGATACTCATTACTACTCATTCGCTAACTGATTTACCATCAATGACCCGCAGAGAACGTTTTTCTCTCAATGAGCCCCACCACAGTCCGATGAAAAATTCCTGGCAATGGCTAGGAACATGGTTTTGGATGGTGAAATACAAAAAGCAAATGGGTTTAACTATCTTCGGACCGAAAGCTCTGCTGTCACCCTGGTTGTGATCTTTGTGCTTCTGGTTGTGGTGTCCGCCATTTTACGCCATCATGCGATCCCGTCATTTAGCCATTGCCGCGATGATAGGGCAGCGCACACTCATATTCGTGGTTAAAGGAATTTCTTGATGCCATTGCGCGCATGTGGATCATTATTACGCGTTTGCCATGAGTGGGAGTGGGGTTTCTAGGATGGTATAATTCTTTCCATCGAGTTGGACTATTTATAACCGGGTTCCTTATTCTTTTAGCCACTATGTGGGTGGCCTTATGTTCCTCATGCTTGGGCATGGCCAAACTTCTGTCCATCGCTGATTGCCGCGATTGAAAGGCGCCGTACCGGAAAACAATTGGCGTGGAGCGCCTGCGCTGTTCGGTTCTGTGCGGTGCTGTTAACCTGCGGAGTTATCCATTCACCCTGGTGTCGTTTCTCGTTCAGTATTCAGCAGCAAGAATGATGCTCCCCTGTGGCAGGAGCGTAGTGGAGTTACGGCGCTTTTTACCACCGCGAGTGCGCATTTTAGATTGATGAAACACTCGGGTCCGGCTCTGCGGGCTGCGGAGCAGGAAAACAAACTCATCCTACGCACATCGGCTGGAATCTGGGGCGCCATAATTTCCCCGGATGACCTACCACCACAGTTATTGGTCAATTCTGTATTACGCGCAGCGTGAACTCCGGCCTGCCTGCGGGAGAGGCTGACGTGGTGCGGGTGCTTTTACCCTACGGACGCGTCAGAAGGATGTCGAACAAGGCCGTTACCTCTATCGCTCAAACATGTTGATTATACGTGGGTGGCGGGTGAAAATCCCCCAACCGGCGGTTTTATAGCGCATTCAGTTATGAGTCTGGATACAGTTGGTTTTCTGCCGATCTGATGTTACCGTCCGGTTGTCACGGTGCTACCGCCTGGGTTGACGAAGGTTTCTGATCGTAATCTGGCAGCGTGGTCCAGCAGCAGGTGTACTGTTGAAAGATGTGGCGACGGCGCAACGATTTCGGTGATAATCCACTTCCGTGTTGTTGCCGGGTGGCGGCCAGTTCAAAACCAGTGGCAGGCCATGCACCGCCAAGTTGAGGGGTTGAGACCCCGAGCACCAGTCTTGAACATAGGGATTCTGCTGGTGGTGCTGATATCTATAGTAGTGGCCTGTGCCCTCACATTCTCTCTGCAATTCCGCGACCGGTTGCGTGCATGCTTCGTGGTGGGAGTGTCATTCTCTCGTGCCTACCTGGCGTTTATCATCGTGGAAATAGTGTTTGCCCTGGTGCCATTCGGTTGTTGCTTCGCCAGCAGGGCGGGTTACCGCACAGCTTACCGTGGGAACGCCGCGTGCCGTTGAGCTCAACAAATCGTGGGCGGTTACCCCAAACATTGTGGCGTCCTTTGCGGTGCTGGTAGCGGTGTCACTGGTTGTTGCTTTCTGGTTTGCTTATCGACGCTACATTCGAGCGTGGCGAGCCCAATAGGAAGGAAGAAATCATGATTCAGGTATCACATTTAACAAAAAGTTTTCATAAGCAGCCCTCCGTATGGGAGGACATGAATTAGGTGCCACTACACTCGGTGACTGCTTTTACACGGACATAGTGGTTCCGGCAAATCCACGCTATTGACACTGCATTGGCGCATTGGAATCACCTGATTCCGGTAGCATTCGGGTGTTCGACATGGAGGTGACAAACCTCAACTATCAGCGGGCGGAAATATCCGACGCGATTATGTGGTATCTTTTTCAGGGATTACGCCCTGATCCCAGATCAAAGTGTTTACGACAACATTAGTTTGGCAGCCAGCCGAATCAGTTTTAAATCTAAGGCGCTGCTTGGAAAAGAGTGATAGGGGTCCTTTTCCCAGGTGGGACTGGCCGGATACGAGCGTCGACAAGTGTGTGAGCTCAGCGGTGGTGAACAGCAGCGGGTCGCTATTGCGCGGCTTTTGGTGCGACCACCCAAGGTGGTGTTGGCCGACGAACCCACGGGTGCGTTAGATCATGACAATTCCCCACGGGTCATTAATCACCTTCGTGAGTTGGCTGATGGCGGTGCCTGCGTGGTGGTGGCCACCCACTCAGACATGGTGGCAGGGTCTGCCGATCAACACATCATGGTTCACGACGCCGGGCGCAGACAGCCGCTCATAGGCCAGCTGGTAAAAATCCGCTTTGGGTTCGGCCGAAAACGCGGTTCTGCCGAGCCGCACCGCGGCGACCGATGCCGAGCACAGGCCGCCGAAGGGCTCCACAACATCACCGGGGTTGGTGGTGGCATTGATGCAACTCCATGAGGTCGAGCGGCTTCTGGTTCAGGTAGCTGGCGCTCAGTTTTGTTGGTTTGTGGGTGCGTGGGGCGCTGCGCCGCATGGATCCCCAGTAGCGTTCGAATTCCGAGTGGGGGTCGTTCCCCACATTGGTCACATGCTCGTGATGCACGACGCTCCGGGTTTGCGGCCCATTCGGCGGCCGACACCGGGGAATGGTGCCGTCGAAACTGAAGTAGGGTTTGCCTGCGGGGTCGCCCAGACCGATTGGCGTGGGCGACCAGCTGCATCATGACGTCGACAGGCGGAAAATACCATAACCATCCTGGTCGAAATATTTTTCCTCGTGGCCGCGTTCTTTCGCGCCACAGGCCTTGGTGGCGTCGGCTTTTGGGTAACCCGGTGCGCAGCCACTCGCTCAACAGCCATTCCTTCATGTGGATGAGCTGCGGGGAACCGGGATGCCTGGGTAGTCGTGGGGTGCGGGTGTGTGGGAACACTTTACACTTCGGTGACCACCGGGAATCGTCGAATAGTTTTTCGAATTCACGTTTCCGGCAATGTGTCCGGTTCCTTTATTCCAAATGTTGGGGTTTCATACTGCCACCCATGGTCGGTGAGGAGGGATGAATGCTCGCCCACCCGATTTCGGTATTCCACAACCAAAGTGTTGTGGCCAGCGTAGCCTTCGCGGACCACGCGGCGATGTGTGGCTCGTGCCAGCGCGCAGATCCGCCGGGTTGCGGTCCAGGGAAGCCGCCCACCGTAGGCGCCGTCCGAAATGATGGTGGTGGGGGTGTCCCAGGTGTCGGCGTAGAAATCGAGGGCGTCACCGCAGGACAAAGTGCCATGCGCAGGTCAAGACCGCTGGCCCCGGTAGACGATAAAGTGGCAGATCGGCCCGACAATGGGGACGCACAGGGCAATGATAACCCACACCGTTTTCATCTGGGCGTCTCGGTAGAGCGGGACAGTGAATAAAAACCCCTAGATAGCGGGATTGCCAACAATAATCGATGAAAACCAGGTCGTAGAGCAGCATATTTGTCCTTTTGATAGTCATTATACATAATTGCCGCCATGAAAAATGTTGACTTATCCAACAAAGTTGTGGTGTAGCCCTCGCTCTACATGAAGGAAATGGTTTATCGGTGGCAGCGGAATTGCCGCCATCCTCGTTGTCCATTGCCGTCATCGTCAGCGCAAACTCTATACCTCCCAAGCATCCAGCGATATAGCTGCCCCCACCCTGTCCGCCAGCCCAGCTGGCAACCTGCCGGCTCATCTATATCGAGCGACTGGACTGCGGGGTCCGGCAGCTTATGCCGGCTACCGGGTAGCCGAAGTGCTCAATGAGTGATGACATCACCGTTTGGTGACCTGCAGAAGCGGGTCACCGGCACCGCCACCGTCACCAACGGTGAACTCACCCGCCGCCACCGTCGAGGTGGACCACCAGCCAACGTCAAAACCGACTCCGACCGCCGCGACGGCTTCTGCGCTTAATAAAGCCATCGACATTGGCAACCTACAAAGGCCACATTCACCGTCACGAAACCGCAGAAACTTGCCGAAAGCGGCATCCATTTCCGGTGACCCTCTGCAATCAAGACAGGCAATGCCGGTGGTGGCCGGACTGGTTCGCCCGCACCGATGCCGCGCTGGAAACCGCCGGGAAGGTCGATGTGACATGGCAAGACTTTCGGCGTCGAACCACCCAACAGTAGGGTTCGTTTCCGTGGCTGAACGCTGGCAGCATCGAATTTTTCGGAAATTCACCAAGTAGCAACCCCGAACATGCGACTTTCCAGTAGCATCATAGAAAACGGGGAGGAGAACGATTCCGTGAGCGGGTTGACACCGGCGGCAGCCGTCGAAAACTCAAGCAACACTATGACACTGTGACAGCCATTGCACGCACCGCCATATACGAACCCCATAAATACCCGCGGGTAACCTATCCAAAACTTATGGTTGATATTCACAGCTGGCACCCCGTCGACCGCACCGAACCCTTCGGCTACGTCGAAGACGCCGGAACCTATACCGCCTGCCTGGGCAAACCCGCGCTCATGGAACCTACCTCGTCGAACAACTCGAACGACTCGCGCGCAACTACGACTGCACATCGTACCGTCGGCGACTCCGGCGTGCGCATCCCGCCGAGTATCGACGGGCTCGCCGGCGGCGCGGTCGGTGCCAAACGCGCCCCGAAATCCCCGCCCCACGCTTGGCAGCGTCGACGACGCCATCATCGACGGTGACTGGGACGCCTTCCACGGTACCGGAAAACCCCTCTTCCACTTCACCCCCAACGGTTCGATATTGCCTGCAGACGCATCGAGACACTACACCGGCCTCCGTGAAACCGTGCGAAATATATTCTCTTTACCAATTACGGTATGCACCAACAATTCCTCCCGCTACGGGCTTGCCGAACTGCGCACCGATAGTCGTCACCGCGCTCGTGCTTGCCGACGGCCGAACCATCACCAAAGCGGAGCCGCCACCATGGACCTCAGCGCCCTCACCATGGAATCCCACTATCAAATGCCCAGGTACGACCTGATTTCACCCGGCAACGGAAGGATTACCATGATCAATATTGGGGTCGAGGCCTCCAGCGAAAAACCATCACCGACTGCCTGGCCGTGCTGCGGCTGACCTGTGGATCATGATTGGCCACTGTGCCAGGCCTCGACAGCCGCTGCATCGACGACCTATATCTTTGGAAACGCCTATCAGCGGAGCGATCGTTCTGCTTGCACACATCCCCACGGGTTTCCCATCCGAGCCGTCCCCGAGGGTTCAGCGGGCCCTGGAATCAGGGTCGCCGAGTATATGGTGCTGACCTGTCCCTCATGCGCACCGGCACCGTCATTTCCACCGACGACCGCAATTGGGAATGGCACACGCCAAGGCCCTGTGGGAGTGGTTGCGCTGCTCCACCGCCATTGCCTGCGACTGGAATCCGCCACCCTGGCCGCCAACGGCTATCGGTATCGAATCCCCTATGGTACGTTATTGTAAGGTGTCTCCGACCTGCCGTTGCGCGGTTCTCAAACTTCCCGCAGCCGCACGAGCTTTCTATTCATCCTCAGGAGGCGCATGTGATGTGTGCCGTGCGAGCCGTGAAAACCTCGCGAATCCCCGCACCGATTGCGCACCAGAAAACTGCGGCGCACCGTTGCTGAAGTCCCATTCAGGTAGTCACCGATCCCAAGGATCCCAAAAATGAAACGCCCCCTCACTCGTGTCGTCACTCGCTGTCTGCTATGCCAGTTGGCCTTATGCTCTCTGCCTGCGGCTTTGGTGGTTTACTCATTTCAAAGCACCACCGATGTCCCCGCCGAGCCCGGTGCCGCAGGTGCGCAGAGATAGCCAGCCGCCACCGAGACATCCCCTACACAACTGTCATCGCCACCGACCACACCAGGTTTCGCCGTGCAGAAACTCGTGAATAAGGACGATACACCGTTGTGGTGGCATCAACAAATTCGGGCGCCAGCGCACAAAAAGCCAAAAGTGCGGGCGCCCTGCTCATCGACGACGGCACCAACACCGACGCCATCGCCACCGAAATCAAACGGTTAAAAGCCAAAGAAGAACGGGTGGCGGATGCTGACCCCGGCGCGTCCGGCACCTAGCACATCCGCGGCGCCCGAGCGCGTGAGTACGTCGGGCGCGCCCGCTTCCGCGGCTGCTGCCGCGGCCACAGCCGACTGGCCCCGCGTGGCCCCAACTGTTGGAGGGCTGCGCGGCGACGCCACGATCGCCCTGGTCACCGACACCACCGGCGCCCCCAGCGTGCTGGACGTGGCGGGCAGACCTCACCGTTGAGCGGCTCGCCGCCGCCGATCCCGCCAGCGTGAGCCTCATGGCGAAGAAGCCCGCCACCTACACGCCCACGCCGACTGGGACGAGGCCGACTTCGCCACCGCCTACGAGCTTGCGGATGCCGGCCCGGTGCCCAGCAGTAAAAGCCAGGTTGGTATTCCCCGGCAGGCGCGTCGTTCGCCCTCTACGGTCACCCCTCGGGCCGGGCCCCTGGGCGTGATGGGCGAGCAGCCGCCACGGGAGGCGGTGAGCAGGTCAGCGATTTCGTACGCCAATACCGGGAGCTCACCCGGACACACCCACCGTGCCGGCATTTGAGGTCATTGCCACGGTGGCGTCTTCCGACGAGGGACGACGGCGACTATTCAGACACAAAGTACGGTTGAGGAGCTGCGTCCCTATGTGGAAGCTATTAGCAAGGCCGGCGGGTTTGCTGTCCTCGACCTCCATGCAGCCGGGCCCGGCTGCGAGCCAGGCCCTGTCACCAGGAGCTACTCTGCCTGCCATGTGGGGTTTGGCGCTGGACCGGAGTGGAAAGGTCGGGCCGGACGAGAGAAACCGTGGGCCGGGTCAGCAACGCTTCACCGCCGCCGAGGTGAATGAGCAGATTGTCGGCCTGGTTGGCGGATTTCCACGGAAATCCAAGCTGCCCCAAAAATATTCATCATGCACCGGATTCGGTTGCGATGATCCGCGATCGGGACACAGCTCAACACCTCGACCACCCGGAGTTGTCGTTTGTGCTGCATGCCGATGGTCATGGTGACGCGACAAAACTGGCCACGTGGGACAAGATGCGGAAGGCCTCCAACCGCGGATCTTTCATGGCGTGGAAGAAATTTCGTCGACGAGGAACACGCCTATGTTCGATCCCCGCCAGATTTCAGCGGTGTGCAGCCAACCCCTGGTTCATCAGCCACCAGTAGCGATTATCGCTGGCCCCATTCCGGCGGTGGTGTTAGATTTTTGGATGAATGTGAAACCTCCACAAGCGGGAAGGATATTGTAAATTTCTGCAGGTTTGCCGCCATTCTCCTACCACCGTGGGCCTGTTGCTCACTGGTTGATTCAGAAGTCTGCCGACGAGCCCTAGGCGGGCACGCGGTAAGGCGTCCGCAAAGCGGCAAGGGTACATCGGCGGCCCCGGGGCGATCCACCATCAAGCATGCGTTCGGCGAGACCGTGATTAATAGCCAGCCGGAGCGGATTGCGGCCGTGGCGTGGGAAACCAGGAGTGCCGTTGGCGCTTGGGGTGGTGCCAGTGGGCATGCAACGCGTGACGTGGGAGCGACGATTTCGGCATGCTGCCGTGGGTGGCGGACAAGGTGAAGGAACTCGGCGCAGAACGAAGAAGCTGTTTTGAGGAGACATGACTCCATCCCGTTTGACCAGATTGCCGACACCCACCCGGATGTGATTCTGGCCCGCCTACTCCGGCATGAGCCGGGACGACTACAACAAGTACCAGGCGCTACTCGCGCCCCCACGGTGAGCTTACCCTGACAACCATGGGAACAACCATTGGTGAAATGATCGAGGAAATGAGACGCCACCGCCATGCGTTTCAGAGCACGAGGGAAAAGCTTGCCGCCGACCTGAAGGAAGCAGATTCAAACCTCGGTAGCAGAAGCATGCACGCGCTCGAGCAGGTGCTGTTTACCTGCGTTTGGCCCGCAGAGGTGCCAGCTTTAATAAGCTGGGCTTTTACCGTTTCCAGCGACCGCTGCCCGGCTTCCTCTACGATTCCGTGGGCATGCGGGATACCCAACGTGGTGGCGGAGGAATCAAAAATCCGGCAACGACAGCCTGGGTGGAAGTATCCGCCGAGGTTACATTCTTGACGACATTGATATGATCGTCGCCTGGCATCGGACAGCGACGGACCAACCAAGAATGGCACAGGAAGCTGTAGTCCTAACCGGCAAGATTAAAGCCATTGGGGAGGTGGCGTTTTAAACAACGGCGGTGAGGCCCTGCACAACCCATCGCCGCTGTCCATCCCATGGGGGTTGGATAAATATTTGGATGTGGTGGGAGTCGATCGCGGCGACGAGCTAACCCGCTAACCGGCCACCGCGGGTTGCGGTGCTGCATGGCTTTTCGACGGCTTCGGCGCCGGCGGGTGCCTCATCGAACGCCGAATGGCCGTGCTCCGGCAGCATCCCACACGTCCTGGTCCAGGATGCCTTCCTGCTTTGGCTACAATGACCGCCACCAGGTTTTGGCCGGTCGACATTCGCAGCGGTGGCCCATCGTCGATGATCGGTTCCGACCGCCAGGGAGCAGGCCCACGCCGGTCGAGTGGCAGCCCCAACGTGGAAAGCGTGCGACGTGAGCATGACTGTAGCGCCGGTGAAAGTGCGGCGGTACCGCTGAACCAAACACCGACACCACGGGATAATCAGCAGGTAGTGGGTGGTGGTCGGGTCACGCATGCGTAGCTGGCCACGAAAGATGGCGGCGATGGCCGGGAACGCCGCGGGCGCACCCGTCCATTTTGGTGGTCGCCCCAGCGGCAGGGCGAACGAAGCGACAGGGCGGGCGGCAGCACCCATGGACTGTTCGGCCACCTGCATGGTTGACGGGCATGACCCCCATGGAGGGGCGGGTGACAAACCCAAGTGACGTGACCGGCCAGCCGCGTGAAGAAGCCAGCACGGGGATGCGATGACGCCAGGATCGCGGGTAACGCCGAAAATGACGACGGCGACAGCAGGTAGTGGCGACACAAAGCTGGCGAGCGACCAGCTAATGCTTCCACCCGTAGGCTGGCCACGGCATTACCCAGCAGGGCGGCGGTGCCGATGAGCGAGCCGGAATGATCCACCACAACACCACCTGCACGATTTTCAGCGGGGATTCGGTGAACCCTGCCAGGGAACGGGTCGGCGGCGCTCACCTGCCAACAGGCGCGGCAATGCCGATGGCCATGGAGCACAATGCGGGTTGCAGCGCATTGAAATCCAGGGCGACGGAGACCATCTTCAGCTTCGCGGCGACCCCAAAAATATTTGCTGGGACGACGGAGTTCGGGCAACCTGAGCCACGACCCGGTGGTGGCTGGCCCTGGGCGGCGCTGGCATCCCGCACCAGCGCCCACACCCGGCTGGGATGAGAATCCCAGAGTAATAGCCGAGCTCGCGCGAGAGAATGCGGTGACGGCGAACCATGTATGAGGGTGTGCGCGGCCAGCCGAGCAGCATTGGTGACCTGCCTCAGGTTAGCGATCGACGTCACCACAGCTTGCGAATATCAGCGGCGCTATCATCACCTTGAGTAGCTGCGCCATAGGTACGTCTAAACAGGACAGTGCCACGACCAACCTATATTGCGCAATGAGCCTGAGGATGATGCCGGCCATGAGGCCGATGGTGATCTGCACAAAATTGCCGAGTTTCGTACTCCACGGTGTTGTCTCCCTCCGCTTATGATCTACTAATCTGTCTAGCGATAATGAGTCGCTACAACGCTTGGCAGTCCCAAAATGATCTGGCCTTATTTTTATTCATGCTAGCTACGACGGTGGCAGCCCACCTCACGATGGGCTGCCTCCGATTGTCGCGGGACCCAACTAATCGCCCATGCCACCAGCAGCATCAATGATCGTGCCCGTCACATAGGACGACCCGGGCACTGTGCGTACGTCACCACATCCGCTTCAACTCCTGCGGCTGACCAATCCGACGAGGGAATATCCGTGCATCCACGGTGTCCTGGACTCCGCCAAAGGTCGTGCCGGGGCGTCGCTTGTCCCGAAATATTGGCCCACTGTGTTTTCATCACCCAATGTTGACACCATTGACCAGGATGCCGGGCTGGCGCCAACTCGACCGCCCACACGCCTTGGTGAGGTTCACGCCGGCCGCCCGGTGCACGGACGTGGAGAAAAACGCGCGAGGGGAGGTGCGTGTAGACGGAACCAATGGTGATGCCGCGGCCTGGTCGCTCTGCTCTCAGGTAGGCGGTGCGGCTGAATCGTCTGCCGCCACGACAACACCTTGATATTGAAGTCGGCCTGGAACGCATCAGTGATGGATCTCGCCCGTCCGTGGGCCCCACCAGCATTATTGACCAGAATGTCCGCGCCGCCAAGGGTGGTGGCGGCATCCGTGAATGAACCGTTCTACCTGCTCGGCGTCGGTGACATCGGCAGCAGAAACCGTGGGTGGTGTTACCGGCGCCCCGAGCATTCAACTCCGGATTCCACCGCCGCCACTTCGTCGGCTTTGCGGGCGCAAAACGCAACGCTGGCCCCAGCGTCGATAAGCGACGTGACCGTGGCAAAGCAGCCTTTGCTACCACCGGTCACAATGTCGGCGCGCCGATGAGTAAGACCAAGATCCATAAGAACTCCCTCAAATTTTATCAAAGAAAGCATCATCAATGGGGACTTGCGGCCCTCGAACCAGCCGGTTCGTCTTGCCGCCACCCCAATGACCGCATAGATTCCGGCGAACTGCGCATCCGTAAGTCCCAGGTTGCTGCGCGGCAGCGGTGTGAGCGGATGGCCAATAGTGCAGCCCTGCGCCACCGACACGCAATACTCGTCGAGCTGCTTGGTGAGCACATCGAGTTCGCCATCCGCACCAGGACGCTACTCTGCCCAGGTTGCTCCAGCAGTGGCGGATCGTTCCGCCATACTCATAAATATTCACAAAGTCGGTATTGCGGGTGGCACGAAGATATCGGCGAATACCGCCGCGGTAACTCGGATAGCTCATCGTCACGTAACACCGGCAGCAATGGATCGGGTTGACACCGACATCAAAAACTCCTTTTCAGCAGGATAATCGAAATCTATGGCGGGGACGATTATGGCGAACACGGGCGGGAAACCCAGTGCCGTCCTTCGGCTTCGGCCAGGTGGCTGAATCAGGCGCCGGTTCAAAGAGACCTCCAGAAGGTTGTTATTGAGCAGCTCAATCACCACCGGTCTACTGTAACCAATATAATTCGCGAGCGAAACTGCCGGCATCAATAGAAGAAACCGGGATCCCGTGTCGTTTCATGCCCAATATTACCACACCCGCTCGTGGCGCAAAAAACTCCAGCGCCTCAAGCGACCAGCCAGGCAGTTGCGTTTACCCTCAACATCATTACGTAAAAGATCATCCGTGGCCCACCAGCTTCGACCAGTCGGTCCGTAGCGCCACAAACTCCTCGGGGAATGCGGCCCAGGCCGCAGACCTCCCAGCCTTGATGTGATCCACGGTCACCGCAAGTTATGGAACTCTCCTCCGCCTCTTTGACATTACGGGTCAGGACCACCAGCGGCGGGATCATTTCCTCCACCGGCAGCTCGTCAGGCGTGCGCGCCCCCCTCCACGAAGTGGATGGGTGCGATCGACGTGGGTGCTAACCACAATACTATAGCGATCCACTTCGAAGAACCCTGTTCGTAACGGTGAAGGCCTTGTGGTTACCTGGTCTTCTAACATGCTGAATTGGGTTGGCCAGGAGTGAAAGAATGGGTGAGATCAACATAACGGTAATCATTGCTGCAGGCTGGTGGCTATATCCCAGAGCTTATGGTTTGACATACGTATCCTCCACAGCCTTGTAACGGTCTAAAATTTTAGAACTAAGCTGTCTGTAAACTGTCTGTAGAACAGGATAATACACGCACATGGATTAACCGGTTCGATAGCTAGGTTTTACGTTTGTTCTAGAGGTGGGGTTTGGTGCCTCCGCGCAGAAAAAAGAAAAAGCTCCAGGGATGAACCTTGGGGAGTTAAAGTCAACATGACAACTTGCGCCTGCCGTAGCCCTGTGACTCAAAAGTCACGGTCACCGTGAACTCTTCCTTCCCGCAAAACTGCAAAATTCTTCTTCCAAGATTATTCTAGTCAGTGACGAAAAAATCAAATACCCAAACCTGAATTGATGGTGACGCTCAGGCTTTATTCATTTATGAGGCCTGCCAACCACAATAACGCTGATGTGATTTGTGTGGATTTATGGTGGTAAGGAATTTGTAGTTGTGTAGCTACGCCGTCCTTCGCGTCTGCTGGGTTACTACTTTACGGGCATTACCGTGGTAAACCTGTAAAGGATCAACGAGCGCCAGTGAGCTGGTGGCTATGGTGCGAGTTATGTGTTGTCCTTTTCACTATTCGACGTGTGACTAATTTGGCGAACAGTCGGCAGCCAAAAGGAGATAAGAAAGGGATCTTGGTACGGGGTTCACCGTCTTGAGTTCAGCATGCGCTCTAACTGGCTACCTTTCAAGATGAATTCTGACCAACCCAGATAACGATTTGGGTTCTAACCAAACCAGTAACAGGACAGGAAAAACCGAGAGTGATTTCATTTTATGGATTACAATTTCCTTTTGCTGCAACAGGGGTAATTATCCAACGAGCAGGCGGCATATTTTTCCAGCAGCTACATAAGCTTCCTTCAACAGCCGCGTGTAACGATAGTCAGTCCAGCAAATATTCCCAGGAAGGCTCTAGCTGGGTCTCAACACGAATAAAAGCCCCCAGGGACAACCTTGGGATTTAAGGAATCGAAGCAGCCGCCTGCCGCAGCCCAGTGACCAAAAGTCACAGTCACAAGCCAAGCCCCCCTGATGCATTAACAACAGCGCCTTCCCAAAAAGACTATCATCAAATGACAAAAAAAACAACAGTACCTTGAATGTGCGGTGCTGCCCAGGCCACGTCAAACAAAGGCAACAGACATGAATGCGACTGTGTCTCGCTAGTGTAGGTTATCGTCTTCCTTCTTCACACTATCCGACGCGCGACTGCCACATAATAAAGTATCAAAGGGAAAAACGAGATAGAAAGGGATTCTTGAGTGTAGCTCCTACCGTCTTCGAGTTCTAGCATGCGCTCTAACTGGCTACCGTCAAGATGAATTCTGACCAGCAAGATAACAATTTGGGGTTCCTAACCAAACCAGTAACAGGGACCGGGAAAAACCGAAGTGATTTCATTTTATGGACTACAATTTCCTTTTGTCGAAACAGCGTTGAAGTCGATGGAGCGCCGATCGCAAGCTGGCACAGCCGAATCTTTGTACACACCCTATATCTTGTGCTTTCAAGCCCTGAAAGAGTTCTAGGCTGTACCGATTTATGAGTTACACCCTAACTGTGGGTAACCCGAGCAGGATAAAGGCGGATGACATGGCTTTTCCGATTTGCTATTTGTTGGTGCAGGTAGTTGTCCCAACAGATGAGTAAGCTTCCAGGTACCAACTCCTTTGAAGAAACTCATGTCACCAGAACAATTAAGGAAAAGTTGAGGTAGTATTTATGTTTGGTTATGGTTTCCCGCAAGAGCTCCAAGATGCAATTGATGCTGCCACCGCAAGTTCAGGCCCATAGAATGCGCTAAAAATTTTATTTTTACTTCATGACTGAAAGTGGCGTGCACGATGGTGAAAGTATAGGATTGCCCTAGCGGAACTCGGAATCATCCTATAGTAATCCCCAATACATAGCGAAAGTCGAGCAACTCACCGATAAATATAGCAAAAGATGCTTACTCAGATGAAGAGTTCGGAACCAGCGGAGATGAATATGCTGGTAGTACCATTTCTGCTGTGGAAGGTATTTGTGTGGGTTAAAAATCACCTATTGAGAGTTTCCTATAATGCCTGTTATGATGCAGTAAATAACGATTGGGATTTCGATAGGATAACTAAAGTATCAAAAATTATAAAAACCCTCAAGTGCGGGCCTCAATAACCTGCTCATGCTTTTCGACGCCGGGTGGGGGCAGTACGATAATCCACCCAACTTTTCGATAACTTTTACTTGGCACTCGTTTTATTTCTCCAATGTAAAGCTTCCTGATGTGTGGGTGTGCGCCAAAACGTCCTTCAAGATAGCTTTACAGTGAATGTCTTCATCCGTGCATGATGCACAGTATTCCAGTAATCAATGAGGTGGATTCGCCATCGATTGATTTATCTGTGATCGATTTCATCGCGACGAAGAAGATCGTTCGCAATCCATGAGTAATAAATCGTGTGTGGTGAAAATTAGTTGTGTACGCGTACGATTTGTACGAGGTACGTCGAAAACCTTGGATAGAGCTTTGGCTAATTGTGTGTGGAGACTATTATCAATTCATCCACTAATAATATGAGGTCAATGGGCGATCTTACAGCTATCCATAGCAATGGTAGCAACATGATTATTTTTCCGAGTGCCTGTGATTCCTGATGCCAATCGAGAAAGTATTCATGATCTTGACTACCACGGTGGTGAAAACGGACATATTTTGACTTGAGGGGTTCCTTTTTCACTGTGGTCACTCATGAGAGATGGCATAGAGTTTTTCCATTTTTGGTGCGAAACTCTCCTGTCTGCATGTCGATGGAAGTGCTCGAATCCAACTCCTCTTGATCAAATGGCTGTTCCTCCATGGTAAGAGGCGTAAAAATCTAGACCAGTGACACCAGTATCTAGAGTGCTAAGGATGGCGTTGAGGCTGTCATTATCGTAAAAACCTGGGAATATGCCAGGGTTTACGTGAATTGGGTGAAACCCAAACTATTTTTTCAGAAAGCGATAGACAGAATTAATTTCTGTGTGTTTTTTCGCTATTACTGAAGGATTTTAGCTTCATTCGACCAGCTGAGGTGCCTTTTTCAGATAATGTTTTCACTATTTCGGTAAGTAAAAATATTATTATCCCATGCACTACCGAATTCCACACCATCGACAATTCGTTCAGAATGGGTTCTTCTTGGTCTGCGGTCAGTAATGCTAAATATTCTTCGATCACATAGCTACTATGAATAGCCATATGAATACATCATCAAGCATAAAAACCAACTTGAATAATGTTGGTTCATCTTGTATAGATGGATCGAGAGCAAAAAGTACATCGTCGTTGCCAAATCGTTGGTTTGTCTGCCAGAATCAATAGATGCTAATTGAGATAATGACTCCAAAAATAATGCTTTTACCTGAAGAATTGGGGCCCATAGATAGCGGCCATGGATTAACTGACATGTGATAAGGGACTCAAATCGAGGTATCGTCCACAGAAGCTGTCAGCTTCTGTGGACTTCATATTGAGCGAAAATGGGCTGTTTGTAAGGCCCCAAAGTTGGCAACCTTGATATTCGACCAACATGAGTGCGTTTCCTTCCGCGTTGCGTTGATATCCGTTATACGGAAGTTTACGGAAAAGTCTTTCCACATGTACATGGGTGCTTATAGGTGATACATGAAAAATGCTCTTTTAACAGGTATTGCTGTGAGAAATATCGTTGTTGTACCTACCTGCCGTCCTTTTGCTGCTATAGGGTTTACTACTTTTAAGTGACGTCGCAAAGAGCGAAAAAATCAACACGAGAACAACACTGAGTTAGTAAAGAAAGTCCGCTCTTTGAATCAAGTCTGCTGAACCACTGAATTCATCTCCAGAGGCCATGTCTTCAACCGCCAAAGCCAAGCCGGATGAAAAGAATACCTATAATCGCCACTAACATGGCTATCCCCAGGAAAAGACAGTGGCAAAGAACTCCCCGAGCAAAAATCCCGGAACCTCACCTCCAAGAGCAACTGTACGTTCTGTAGCCGCCATATGCCTTACACCATAGAATCAGGCGAACATTGCTGTCTTGCTGTGTTAAATAACACAATGCATAACACCATACAGAAACTGAAGACGTACTCACCTAGCCCAACTAAACCAATTTGCAGGTGTTCGAGACCGCTATATTGCGCAAAAGGCATGAAGGAGATGCTCAGAGCCGGAAGGGCAATAGAGGCGCATAAAGAATCTTCCATTCTTCGAACAGAACGACGTGCTTGCGGCCACGCTCCGCTAAGACCCCCAACCGACCGGCTATTCCTGCGATAGATAACGCCCCAAGCTTGAAGTCTAGGATCTGTACACAAAAAGACGACAAATACGGCCTGAAAAATCGAGCTATTAAAGTGGAAAGAGGTAAGAGTGAGCTTCTTTAAAAAGCTATTACCGAATATATATTTTGAGTCCACTGAAAGTTGATTCTTCCCCCTTCCAACCGACAGGTTCAACAGCACTTTTCGGTCGGATGAAACAACATCGTTGATCCATATTTTGACGACTCAGAACAAGCCAAAGACGAAAAAGAAGAAAACATGGCGAGGCCGGAAGTCAACGCCTAATCGCCATTGTTTCCCCGGAAAGTCAATAAGCGTCAATGCAACCACCCAGCGCAATTCCCGCCCAGCTCAGAAAATTACTCCAGAACTACGAAGAAGAGAATTCACCCTATTAAAGAGACTTAGTGCTGCGCCCGACGACACACCACCGTGGAGTTGACACCGGCCTCGTTCATCAGACTTGACACCGAGGATAAATAGACAAACGAATAGAATCGAGGAAAAGATGAGCGAGTAAAGAGAAAACAGCGACCGAAATGCGGGCAATCAGCGAAGAAAATTTGCGACTGTTATTGCCCTCACCCCCAGCAAACGGTCTATAGATCCCATACCACAAGACCAAAGACCAACTGCCGCGGCAGAACTCCATCAGATTGAGACAGGCAACCTGCATTGGTGTGGCTTGGAACATTTCGAGGCAATCAGCGGAGGCAGCGAATACTGCAACTTGCATTCCTATTGCGCCCCATAATTCAGCACTAGCCCGCACGGAATACGGGGCTCATGGACCATTTCTTACTGCTATTTATTACCAAAGTGGACCACCATAATATCGTTCCCAAGATTGACTAAAGTTCTGCTCTACCTGATGATAATGGCCGCCCGCTAAACGATAAAAACCACGGTCCCGGGAAGATACAAAGCTATCGGTTAACGGTCTTCCGCTGTTGCGTTAGTTTTGTTCGTGAGCGAGTATGGATGGGAGTTTTTCCGCACATTTCAGTGAGTCTTTCACCCCGTCCGCGATGCTTAACTCGGCCGCCAGCCAAGGAGCCGTTCGGCCTTGGCGGTGAGGGTTGCGGCAGCCTACAAACGTCACCGAGTCGTGGGGTGCGTTTCTCGTCGAGTGGTTTACCTGGTGGCGTCCTTGAATGCGTCGACAAGCTCGAACACGGTTGTGCCCGTTCCGGTTCGAGATTGATGATGTCGAAGCCGTCGATTGCAGAGTTTGTGATGACCTTGTCGAAGTTTTGGAGGGCTGCTACATGGGCTCGAGATCCCAGACGTGTACGTGGTCGCGGAGCGGAGCCGTCCCGGGTGGGCCAGTCAATACCTGTGACGGTGAATACTCCCTCGTTTTGGTATGCTTCGATCATTTTGCCGAGGGGCGTGTGTTGGTTTGGGGGTCTTGAGGCCGCTGCGCGGCCGGGTCGGCGCCGATGGGGTTGAAGTAGCGTAGCGCGATCACGTTCATGTCACCGGTGGCGGCGAAGTCACGCAGGATGCGTTCTAGCATCCATTTCGATGCCGGTAAAGGGGCTTTGCAGGGGCGATTGTTGCGGACTCATCAACCATGTAGTCATCGCCGGCTTTCGTACATGGATGCGGTCGAGCTGAGGGATGAAACGGCGGACGCCGAGGGCCGAAGCTCGCGCAGCACTGTAATAGAACTTAGCGACGTTGTTTTCGTAGTAGGCCAGTGGTGCGGATACGGATTCCGGGACCACGATTTTTGCTGCGCAGTGGATGACGGCATCATATCGGGGTGTTCGGACGGGATGCGGCGGATGAGGGCGGTGTCGCGATGTCGCCCTCGTGAGTTCGCTATACGGCCGCGCGAATTCCCGGAGACCCTTTGCTGTAGTCGTCCAGGATGACGGGTGTGATGCCATTGTCTGCCGGCATGCCGCGATGGTAAGCCGATGTAGCCTGCGCCGCCGGTGATGAGAACCTTCGCGAGCTTTCCTTCTGTCGAATGGCCGCCATCGTCAGGCGCACCCCAGCAAGAGTCTAGACGACGCTAGTCGGTGCGGACAACGATGTGGCATTGCACGCTACAGGCGCGTCCGGCTTACTGGACGCTCTTGACGCAATGAGCTTCGTTACCCGTCAGCTCTCATTGCCGGTGGCACGCTGGATGAGGTCCGCCGGCGAGTCTGCCACCGTCGTGGTCTGGCGGTGATCCGCCACCCGGCGTCGTCAAGCAACCGAAACTCATAATCGCCGCCCAGCGTCCAAGTTTCGCTGTAGCATACTGGTGTGTCGCAATAAACGACGCGGTCGCGGGTCGCCGCATCCCCGCTGGCGGTGACCAGGTGATTGCCCGCAAATCGTTGGTGCGCGTCCAGTGCCGTGAAAGCAGGGGGCCGCCACATGGACACAATATCGGTGGGCGTGCGCGTTGCCGGCTCACCATAATCAAGCAGTACCTCCTCGCTGAAAATCTTGGGGAGCGCGTCCCAATCGCGTGGTGGTCGACAGCCCCAAAACAGGCGGGTGATGACGTTAATAATGTCGTTACTCATGGTTTTGCTCCTATAGTGTGCGCAGAGGTGCTCAACAACCGCGGCAACCGCCGGGTCGACCTGATGCCGGCTGGTCGTAAAAGTCAATTGGGTTCCAGCAGCCAGTCAATATGTTTTCAGGCCGGGGCGCATCGAAAAATAATTGCGCACCATCCAGGTACCTGCGCCGTCGTGGAATGAACCATGTGCACCGGACGGTGACCTTTGCAGAGTCGATGGGGTTGAACGTCAACCACGGCTCCCACGACATGACGGCGATTTGCTTATCCCATTCGGAATATCCCCCGCTGCGAATCAAATAATAATCAAATGGTCCCGGAACATAGCTGCGGATTCATCGGTGGTGGAAATGGCGGGAATGTAGCTCACCTCCCGGTTTCCCGTAGCGCCGCCGCGGCACGCGATATCGTCGATGCGGTCCAAGACACCGGCCTCCACCATAATACTGGGGCAACAAGCTCCTGGTTATGCTAACCAAGGCGCCACCAGGGCGAGGAACAAAACCCCGCTGATCATCGGCGGCATTCACTGCTTGGTAGCCGGCGCACTCTAACGCCCCAATCGGGTCATATATCCTTGAGGCAGCTGCGAACGAGACGGCGGCGTGAATGTCTTCGTACCTTCCGCGCGGGATTCTCCAACACCGAGGGTTGCCCTCGCTCTGCCCGAAACCCCGGAAATCGAGACACCAGTGTGGTCAGCCCCGCCGCGGCTAGTCGACGCGCATAAAAGTCGGCCTGCTGCTCCTTCCACGGTGGTCCACGACCCGGTGACAATGACGATTGTGGTAGCGCTCGCGGCATCCTGGCTGCGGCTGGTGCAGATCACCAACTGAACATCAGATCCACTAGGAAACCGAACACGGGTGGTAGTAAAAATCATGCCCCCAGCCTAAAACAGCTGGTAGGCGGTGTCTAATACTTTTTGCTATGGCGAAAAAGCATCACCGGATGCGTCACCCATGATCCGGGCCGCGTGGGCAATGATGCTGCGGTCATCCGCCGCCCGCCACAGAAACGCCAGCCGGGCCGGCGGCAAATCCACCACAGGCAGGAAACACAATCCTCCCGACCATACAGTTGGCAGGTTTCCCCGCCGCCAACAACACCGACCCGCGGCCGGCGGCGACGTTCTCCAGGGCGGCATCTGCGGTCGTCGACAAGCAGAAACGGTGGCCGGGCAGGTATCGTCGCGGGCGTGCTCCGCCAACCAAAACGACCGCAGCACACCAGCCTCGGCGGGCAGGGCTACCAGGGCTTCCTGCGCAATATCCAGCAAACACTACTTCAGGCGCGCGGCCAGTCGGTGGTCGCTGCTCACCGCAACATGATCGGCTCCTCCGCCACCACCACGATCGGTCGCACTGCGGGTCTGTGGTCGCCCCCAACTCAGGCGAAACCCGCATCGCACTCCTTCGTGCCCACCCCAGCCAGCGGGTCCGACCACGGAAATATTCCGGGCCTCCAGCTGCCACCCCACCTCCCGCAGCCCGGCGGCCAACCGGCCGGTCAAACCTCGACCAACACCGGTCTGTAACCCCACAATCAGCGTCGACGCATGCAACTTGCCCAGCCGGGCCAATCTCGGCACCGGTTTCGTCCCACTCCGCCAGCAGCATGCGGGCCCGCCTAAGCAAATATTCCCCGCGGGTGTCAGCCGCACCAGCCGATGGTCGCGCTCCAATCGCGCCTCGCACCATGGTCTCCAGCCGGGCAATCTGCCGCGACAACACCGGCTGACTGACGAATAAACGTTCGGCCGCCTTGCGGAAATGAAGCTCCTCGGCCACCGCAATAAAATAGCGAAGATCCCGCACGAACATCCATAACGACGCAGTATAGGGCCAGGATGGTTCACGGTGCGGGAAAGCTCGAAAATAGTCGAATCTGCTTGCGAACAAACACGCTCTTGGTCTTGGACAGCAATGCGTCCCGACGCTCTTTTCGAAAATTGCGTGGATGACTAATGGGGGCCACGGAAATCGCAAATGATGATGACCGGAAATGATCTCGATGCTAAAGCCCATTTCGTGAAGCTTTTGGCCGATATAGTAGCCAGCGTAGGTGAACAGAGTGGTCCACAAGAACCCGCCCAGCAGGTTATAGATAAAGAACGTGTGGTAGTGCATCTTGGAAACCCCGCACAATCGGGGTGAAGGTACGCACAATAGGAACAAACCGGGCGAGCACGATGGCCTTGGAGCCGTGCTTTTCGGAAGAACGACTTCCGTCTGAATGAGATACTTCTGCTTAAACAGTTTTCGAATTCAGGGCGCTCGAACAGTTCCCACCACGCGGGCGCCAAAGCTGTAGCCCACGTTATCGCCCAGAACCGCGGCAATAAACAGGAATAGTGCCAGAAGATGAATATTGAGGGCAAAAGTACCTAGTTGCGTTAAGAATCCTGAGAGAAACAGAGGCTATCATCAGGCAGGAAGAATCCGATGAGTAGCCCTGGATTCGGCAAGATTACAGCAATCACGGCTGAATATCCCCAGGTGGACGATATATTGCGCCAAGGCTTCCATCATGTTTGTGTTTCCTTATATAGAAAGTGGATTCTGTAGCATCGGTTGCTAGTCTTGTAGAGTGTACCTAACTTCCTCCTAGGTGGCACTTATCCCCCTGGTAGTAGTGAGACGCCAGGCTGCCAAAGCCACCATGTGGTCAGCACACTTCCTATTTTTGGGGTGTTTCATGCTGCTTAGCGCGGATATTTTTGAAAAGTACCCAAGAGGACTCATCCTTGCCGCCCATGGGGTGATCGGAGGGTACCGCCGCCATGACCATCGCGGGCACCTCTGAGTATCGTTGTCACGCCGATTGCTCATTCTGAATGAAAAACTGCATATACTTTTGCGGGTCTATCACGAGCAGACATGTTGTGCCGGCATGTTGTGGCATGGAACCCCTAGGGGCCCGGAACCTCCAGGCCTAGAACCTCAAGCCCGGAACCCCAGGCCAGAATCATGCCGTTAAGCTGGGCGGGATACCCCTTTCGGGCAGAAACCGTGGGATGGTTGGGAATCCAAAACCGTAATGGGGCATCAGCATTCTTACTGATACCGATTCTAGGGCCAACCACACCTCCGGCTGGGCCACCTGATCAATAAACCCCAGGCGGGCACTGAAAATACTGACCCCATTCGGTCCCAAATCCACCCCAGGGGCCGCCCCATTCGGGGCCCTGCGCCAGCCGGTACAACGGTAGCAGGCCGCGCCGGTCCAATGCTTGAATACCATGGATGACCTCGCCGCGCCCGCAATAAACACTGACCATCCCCTCCGGGCGCACACACACATATTGCAGGCCAAATGAATACCATAGGATCGGTACACATACAGCCGCCCGGGTGGGCCAAACATGGCTCTATTCTGCTTCGTCATGCCCCGGTAGGTGTGGGCGGCCGGGTCGGTGGCGCCCAGATAGGCCTCCACCCTCGGTGATCCGTATTGTCACATCGCCATGGCTGTGAGTGCTGTTCCTAATAGTTGGGATGCAACAAGTGTCGGCCGGCTGCGTGAAATCAATCATCACCTTATTACTTTAGGCGGGATTCCTGCAGGCGAAAACCGGTGGCCAACACCATTACCCAACAGTCTCGGGAATAAAAAGCGTAAAGTTTGGCGTTAGGGTGATGTAAGGGCCCTGGCCAGGCAGGCCATATGCATCCGTGACATGTCTATGGCGGCCACCCGTCGGCAACCACAGCCCAGAACAGTAAGACCTTCTATCTTCAAGGAAGTGACGTATATGACGCTTAATGTGAGCGATGCCATTAAAAACCGACGGGCCACCCGGAAATACACTCGACCAGGAGGTCACCGATGAGGTGCTGGATCGGGTGGTGAATCTTGCGTTGGAAGCCCCACCGCGTTTAATGCGCAGCGCGCCGACCTGGTGGTAGTGCGTGACCGGGCGGTCAAGGATGCCATTTCGCGCGCCTCCGGCCAGTCGCAACACCGGGACGCCCCCAGTGGTATTGGTCACCATCGCCCGAACCGGTAAAAGCCCACCGACCTGACCCGAGATCCTGGGGCCCGACCGAGCGCGGCTATGTCGAAAAGTTTTTCGGTGGTTTTAGATGCCGCCCAGCTGCGGAGACCGCCCTGAAAGACGCCGTGTTGGTGTCCGGGTTTTGCCCTGCTGGCGGCGCAGAACGAGGGAGCTGGGCACGTCGCCCACCACCGGCTGGGATGAGGCCGGGGTGCTCAAGGCCGTGGGCCTGGAGGGCAGCACTCGATCATGGTGTCGCTATGGTGATTTCGCTTGGGTATCCAGCGGAACACCCAGCTCACCCGGGTCGGCAAGCGAACCGTCGCGTCAACGACACCTACCAATTGCGGGGCGCCGATCGCGACAGGTCCCCACTGATTCTGCCGTTCAACGGTAGGTGCCGCGCATCCATAAGACCGCCTACATTGCCCCGAACGCCACCATCATTGGTGATGTGGTGATTGGGGAGCACGCCTCGGTGTTCTATAACGTGGTGTTGCGCGGCGATCTCAACCGCATCACCATTGGTGCTCGAACAAACATTCAAGACAATTGTGTGCTACACGTGGACGCGGACGCGCCCCTGCACCCTTTGGCGACGACGTGACCGTGGGCCACCTCGCCTTGGTGCATGGTGCCACCGTCGGCAATGGTGTCCTCGTCGGCATGAAAGCAAGCCTGCTTTCGCATTCGGTGGTGGTGCTGGTTCGCTGATTGCGGCCGGTGCTGTGGTGCTGGAGGGCAGGAAATTCCGGCGAAGTCGCTGGCAGCCGGGGTGCCCGCCAAGGTGCGCCGCCAGCTGTCCGACGAGCAGTCCGCCGGGTTTATCCCCACGCGGCGCGCGTATGTGCAAACCGCAGCCGGCCAGGCCGACGCCTCCCAGGTGCTCAGCCTCGCCGAGGTGCAGTTCAGAATAGCCACCGACGCGGGTTTTTCGACGCCTCTAAATGGCGTGACTCATCAATCAGGAGCGATAATTGTTTCGAAAAACGTGAGCGGATTGGTGAGGAGTCCATAACGCTAATGCCCGGGCGGCGGCTCGGGCATTATCAATGTGGTGGGGATGACCCGGACCTCGACACCACCGATTTCCTGCAAGGCCCGACCCACCACTTGGGTGTCGGCCCGGTGGGCGAAGGCGGATCCCGCCAACACCACCGTATCCGGTTCGGTTCGTGCGGTGAGATCCACGCTGCCGCCGCAGCAAGAGTCGGATATTTTCCAATATCCAGATCTATTGATTCCACCGAGGTGCGGGTGTGGATGGCAGCCCCAGTGGTGTCGTCCACATAGAAGATAAGACCCCGATGATCCTCCAACGGCTCCGGAACCACTGGGCCGTAGTGGTGGCTCTTGAGTTTGCTGTTCAGCACCAGCGATAGCCTCGACCACGCTGGCCACGGTGATGGGAACGTCGAAAAAGTCGTGCGAAGGGGGGTGACTATGTCTTCGTTTTCCCAGCTAAGATTCGGCGCGGTAATAAATTTCTTTGCTCACGCACAATACCGGAAGCAGAGATGCCGATATTAGCCAATGGGAGTTGCGTGCTGGCAACCATGGCATTGATATGCGGAATGATTTCGGCGATAAAATGTGCTCATGCGATGTTTGGCGGGGTGATCTCTACGAACTGTTCCCGTAGTAATTGCCCTCGTGTGCCATAAATGCCCAGGTAGTAGATTTTGTGCCTAGTGCAACTCCGACATGTACCCAAGGAGTCGGGGGTCACTTTCTAGGGGTATCTTGGGCCGGCTGGGCCTTTCTGCAACGATCTTGTCTGGGCGTTCCGCACCAGGTGAGCATCTATAAGGGCGGTAACGGCACGGGCAATAGTGGGTTGCGAGTGAGTGGAATGTCTGGAAAAAGATGAGGTGCGGGTCACTGGTTTGCTTCAGGCGAATGAGTTGGAAGCACACCGCGGCTGGTGTTGTTGGGCCGCGAAATACGAGGAAAATATTAATGATTGAAGCACATGAAATGAATTTTTACGGCTGGCAGACAATTCTGTCTAGTAGATGTATAGGTAAAATATTTCAAATCATATATCGGAGAATCGACGGTTTTGTAGGGATTATTTCTCGGTTTTCCACTTTTATTCGGGGTAAATGTGGTTTTTATTTCCTCGTATTAGGGTAGGGGACTTGCGTTTTCACCCCAGTGCCGTCCTTGGGCTAAAGTGCCAATTATAGAAGAAACCTACAAGATAGAATTTGTGCTAAATTTTATATGAATAAAAATCTACCCAGGTCAATGATGCGCATGTGCGGTTGTTATGACAAATGCCGACAATGGAGCACATGAGGAGGCAAGATGATATGCCGTGGTGTTAAGGGACATATTGTACCTCTGATGTATGGAAATCAAATAATTAAACACTTAGAATCGCGACAATAAATCTGGGATTATAATAATTGCTTTCCTAAAAAGCCATGTTCAACGCCTGCATTGATGATATTTATTAAAAATGCCGCAATATAAATATTAGAAATATTGTAGCCATATAGCTGCTCTTAATGAGATTAATAATGGGTAGAACGAAATACAGGGTATGACGTAAGGTTACACCTAAAAACCATGGTGAATTTGCAGCTTTGTATCACAGATAATGACAATTACCGGTAAGATAATTCTGAAATAATAATAATACCCGACTGGTAATAACCGGTTAGATAAAGAAAAAGCTAAGTCTTGGTTAAGTTTCCCAGAATCGGCAAGAACGGGCTACCCCCTCTACCCCCGCGATTCCTGCACCTTTGCCACTAACTCCGGGAGGCCCCGTGCCGCAGTGGTGGCCCAACTCACAGTCGCCAGGGGGTGAGGTCGCATGACGGGCGAAATCTCTGCAATTGGTGTGCCGCATTCATATGCAATTCGGGGCAAAGCCGCAGCCGGATACACCACCCCAGACGTCCCCACGATGATCACCACATCGGCGATCATCATCCACTGTTCTGCCAGCTCCCACTCCCGTTGGGGCAGCGACTCCCCTCGAACCACACCCACCCCCGGCCGTACCGGATTATGGCTACAATGGGTACACTCCGGCGGCATTAACCGTGCCGCAGGCTCAGTGAGGCAATTCCACATTCTTATAGGGTCGGCCACAGATACTGCACCGCCACGCAAATAAACTCCCGTGCAGGTGGGCGATATGCCGGGAGCCGGCTCGTTCGTGCAGGTTATCAATATTTTGGGTAGTCACCAGCATGCTGTCGCATAATTGTTCCCACTCGGCCAGCGCAATATGTCCAGCGTTCGGCTGCGCTCTCCTGGGCCACGTGGGCGCGCCACAGATACCATGCCCACATCGGTTCGGGATCCTTCGCCCACGCATCAATACTGGCCATGGCCTGCGGGTCAACATTCTCCCACAAGCCGGTTTTATCATTACGGTAGGTTTCAATCCCGATTCCGCCGACATGCCAGCCCCCGTAAACACATGCACCCGGCGCGCCTCGCTCAGATTTTTCGATAATGGCGGGTGGAAAATCGGCGATGGTTGTGGGTCGGGCGGTCATGATTCTATTGTAGGCCTGGTTTTTCCGCCCTGATGTGGGTGGGGCGAGGCTGGGGTTGGGGCATGCTGGTGCGTGGGCGTCGGCTATCTGCGGGATTGTGGCGGCGGAGATCATAATTTTAGGACGATAGTGAGCGGTTAGTTGGCTATAGGGCTTAGTATTATTTTCTATGACCTTTAAATTTGATGCGCCTGAGGTTGCCGGCGTGAGTGCCCGCGTCATGACCCCGGCCGCCACGAATGTGCGGGCCCACGCCTATTTGCGAGTCCTGAACCGGCTTGCGGAGCGGTATACCTTGGCCGATGTGAGGCGGATCATTCACCGTTTGCCCCGTATCTCACGTTTGATCCGAGCCGGGTGATATGGGCCTGATTTTTAGAAGACGAGCGGCGCCGCCGGTGGCGAGCATGTGGGTGTCGTTTATTACCGCCAAGGGTTCGTTTGCCGATTCGGTGCCGGAGATGGTGGTGAGTGTGGAGCCCAATTGGCGGGGGAAGGGCATTGGCGGTTGGCTCATCAAGCAGGCGGTGAATTACGGTCGAACCCACGGGTGGCAGGGGATTTCGGTGAGTGTGGAGTCGAAAGCCCGGCCCGTCGTCTGTACGCCCGCAATGAGTTTGTGACCCAAAATGATGAAGAGGGTGATGTTGCGCACGCTCAGCCCACTCATTACCGCGGTCGCGGTGTATTGCGGTTCCGTCACGGGTGAGCGGCCCGAGTTTGCAGAGGCCGCCGCGGAGCTTGGCGCGGAGCTTGGCCCGCCGCAACATAACCATGGTGTATGGTGGCGCCAGCGTGGGGCTCATGGGTGAGGCGGCTTCCGCTTGTTTTAGCTGCTGGTGGTGAGGTTATTGGGGTCATGCCGCGGGGGCTTGCCGATTTAGAGCTGGTTCACCCGCATTTGAGTCGCCTTGAACTTACCGACGACATATTGGCGCGGAAACCCGCATGGAGGGAGCTTGCTGACGCGTGGTGGCGCTGCCCGGGGGCATGGGCACCTGGAGGAAGTTTCCGAGGTGTTGGTGCGGCAACAGTTGAGCCCATACACCGGCCCGGTGGCTCTTTATAATGTGGAAGACTATTGGACCCCATTCCTTGCGGCGTTGCGCGCCATGGAGGAAGAGGGTTTTATTTGGGAACGCTATTTAGATGCGCCATTGTGGTGGCCGATTCCCTTGATGGGTTGTTCGATGGTTTTAATAGTGTGGGCCAACCCTGGCCTGAAGTGGCGCAAGGCGGGCTCCCGCACCATTAGCAACCGTTGCGGGTTGGGGTTGCTACACGCCGATCGTGTCGCCACCGTCGTGCAGTGTCGTCGTGGCCCACCTGGTGCAGGTCGTCTGCTGTCGGTGCCGAAGTCGTCGATCATGGGGGCGATGTCGTCGGAGTGGGCGGCGCTGAAGTCGTCGATCGCCGTCGTCGGCGTCGGTGAAGACGCCATCGGCGTAGCCGTCATGGTCCTGGTCGACAAGGATGGTGTCGATGCGGCCGTCACCGTCGGTGTCTTGGTGTTGCACGTCGACGCGACCATCAAAGTTGCGTCATCAATGTTGATCTGGTCGGCGACGCCATCGCCATTGGTGTCGTAGGCCACCTGGTCGGTGTGCCCATCAAAGTTGGTGTCCGTGTAGGTGGCGTCGAGCCATCCCCATCGTGGTTGAGGTCGACGCCGACTTCATCCACGTGACCATCCTTAGTTGTGGTCGGCAGCCACGGCGTCGCCGAACCCGTCGTGGTCGAGATCAATGTCGAAGGCTGCGTGGGGTGCCGGTGGCGCATCTCCTGACGCGGGGCCGAGGTCTGGTGGGGGTGCTGCGGCCTAGGGTCCACGTTCACGGTGTCAACCCCACGGTCAGCTGCCACCGCCGAAGCCTGGGCGGAGGACACATGGTTGGTGCCGGAGGTGGAGTCCACCACCACCATCGTCGGTCGTATTCGTGGTAGTCGGAGACCCCCATCACCCGGTCGGCGTCGTAGGCCACCGAGTCGGTGATGCCATCATTATTGGTGTCCCGGATTTCCACATCGTCCTGACTGTCGCCGTCGGTGTCGATTCGCTTCCATCCATGTCGCCGTACGATCCTGGTCCTCAATGGTGGTGTTCAGTTTGCGGCGTCGTGGTTCGTGTCGTAGGATGCCTCGTCTATGCGGCCGTCATTGTCGTTGTCTTGCTAGATGGGCTGACGACACCATCCTGGTCGGTGTCATAGTCGATGGAATCAACCTTGCCGTCTTCGTTGCTGTCAACCACCCGGGCGTCGGCGAAACCATCACCGTCGGTGTCGACGAAGTAGGGTGTCGGTCTTGCCGTCAGCGTCGCTATCGACGGACCCATCACCCTTCCCGTCGTGTGGGTCCCATCCACATCGGTCAGTCGATCATGCCGCTGTCGGTTGTTATTGCGTGTTTTCGCCGACATGGCGCTTCCTTTCGGCGTTCTCTCTTGCTCTGTCGTGAATGGAATACTGCGATTGCTGGAATTGTTCCCAGGGTCAAAAATTTCGTACCATCGCGATCACCAGCATAATCGCGGAGATAGTGGTCAGATCATCGTTGGTTGTGTTACTAAAAGTAGGAAGTAGTTTTATCACCACTATCCCAACAAAAAGTTTATGGTCACGAAAACCCAACGCACCCTGTAGAATCCGTCACCCGCGCCGAAATCGCCCGTCGATATGGCAAAACCGTCGCGGCTGACCGCGCCCTGGCACACCCTGACCGCGAAATTCCGCGCCGGCACCGTCGTCGTCATTGGCGAGGTGAAACGCGGCAAATCATCGCTCGTGAATGCGCTCATCGGCTACGCGCAACCTCTTGCCTGTCGACGTGCTCACCTGCACCAGGTGCCCCCATTGGGTGCACATTCAGGGTGGGTGACGAGGCTCCCCGATACCCCCAGGTTGCGCTGGTCCGCGGCACGGAACGCCAGTCTGTGCACCCCAACGATCTTACCAGTGGTCACCCAGGCCGGGCACCCAGGCCAGTGGAAACCTGGAGGTTGGAACTGCCCAGCGCCGCCGAAATCACCCTGCGCTGCGATAGTCTCGCCGGCATCACCCTGGTCGACACCTCCCGGCGTGTTGCCTGGACCAGCAGGCCGTGAAATCCGCCCTCCTGGAGGCCCGAAACGCGGGGCGTCTCCGTCATGGTCGCGACGCCTCCAGCCCAATCACCGCCCCGAAATGGATATTCTCCGGGAAGCCAAAGAAAACCGTCAGTGTCATTGTTGCGGTCACAAAACCGACAAAAACATTCGTAGATGGAAATCCATCATCGCCGACAACCGGCGACTCATCAACGACCACCTGGGCCTAGACCTACCAGTCATTGGGGTGTCAGCCTCCGGGGACCGATGCTCGGGAAATCTGACCCCCACCCGTAGGGCCGAAATCGAGCGGCGCAGCGGCATCACTGAACTCCGCGAAGCCATCTTCGCAGCTCTACAACCCGCCAACATTGGGGAACGCGCCGCCATGCAATCCATGAAAACCGCCCCCTGACCAGCATCGTGAAGAAATGTCAAAAGCAAGACATTGCGCTTGAGGGCTCGAACGACACCAGCTGGCCGAGCTCGAAGCCGAACCGCGCCAAACTGGAAAAACCCGCAGAATCCCTGTGATCTGAACAACGATTCCAACGCGATCTCGCGGTGTCCCGCAACGAAGTCACCGACACGCTCGACAAAAACCTCGACGACATCAAACAAAGCCAGAGGACCAAATCAACCGGCAACAATTCCGGTGCTGCGCTCGAAGCCACAGGTGTTCACCAGCCAGATCGAAACCGAACTCAAGGCCCCTCATGGAACTAAAACCATGGCTCGACATGGTGACGGGCCATAGCGAAACCGCCAATGCCCTGTTCACCGACCAGCCCGAAACCATCAGTGAAATTCTTGCCACAGCTGTTGCCTCCCCCTGGCGCCGGCCGACATGCATCTAGTCATAGCGTCGAAAAGAAAACCAAAGACCTGTTCGATCCCACCCTGGTGAGCATGGGCGCCATCGGCGCGGCATGCTTACCCCATCCTGCCCATTGCTGCTCGCCGGTGCCGAGCGGGTGGGCATCAACCTGGGGTTCCGCGCCATGCGCAACGGAAACAACATCCTCGTGTGGCTGCGGGAAACCACCGCCACCACCCGCATGGCCACCGCCCGCATGCTCGACACTGTCATCACCCGCCCGCACTGAACTCACGTCCGCTACCGGGCAGACCTGCGCACCAAAATCAAGGAACCCAAACCCGCATCGACAGAGGGCTCCGCAAGATCGCCCAAACCTCCGAAACCGAGCGCGCAACGCATCACCCGCTCCCAACGCAACGCCGCCATCATCGACAGCACCATCGCCGAACTCGACGCCCACCTCGCCCGATCCCTAGCCAGCACACACACATTCATCATAGAACCCTTATCACAAACAAGCAATCAGCGACCTCACAATCCTCCCTCAGGCGAAGCCATCGACGCCCTGGAACAAGGCGGACCGGAGCTTGTAGAACCGCCAAAGAACTCAGGGAAATGGTCACCCGGCCACCCCCTGGCCGCGATCGTTGGCAGGCTCAAATCCGGGAAATCCACCCCTGGTCAACGCCCTCACCCAACACCGTATAGCCGCCACCGACTCCTCGAATGCACACTCGTCGTCAGCATGTACCCGATGGGGCACCCGCCCGCGCCGGAAATCATCGGCCTCGACGGGGAATCCATCCAGGGACCCCTCGGCACGGCCGCTGCAAAAACCCCTGACCCCTCGACGAAATTGATTACGTCCGCCAATATTTGTCAAATGTGAGCCTGCGGCAGCTTTCTCTCATCGACACCCCCGGCACCGCCACCCTCACCGTCGAAAAACGAGGAGCGCACCCGCCGCATGTGCTCGTGGACGGCGGCCAGGACACGCGCCGGGCCAGCTCGTGGGCGGACTGTGTGGTGTTTTTGTCGGATTCGGCGCCGCGGACGATGAGCGCATGTTTTTGTCCCAGTTGGGCTATGACCCCGCTTACCACGGTGGGGTGCCTCCGCGCGGATTCGTTTGGCGCCAGGGCGTTTTGGGCAGGTTGACCCCCATTATTTTTGCCGGCGAGCACGCTACAAGATTGCAGAACAATTGCAGTCGGTCGTCGAAACTCGTATTACTCTATCGGGGCTATTGGCGGAGTCGGCGTCGGTGGGGCGGGTCACGGAAACCCCGGCGCGAACCTGGGGTTCGCTGGTCATGCGTTGGATCGAGGGACCAGGTGTTGGACTTCATCGAGGTCGACGACCCGGGGTGATTGTGCGTGTTTTTACCCCCTGCGATGCGGGAGGATCGCTGGATGCGGTGGGGGAGTACGGCATTATGGCCGGTCGGGGCGTGGGCCCACCAGGCGGGGCAACGGGGGTTATTGAAGTGGATGCGGGAGGTTTCCGGCATTGAGGCATTAACCCAGCTACTCACGGGTGACATTGTGTATTTTGCGATTTTGCAGCGGGCGGTGCGAATGCTGGATGCATAGAAGATATGTCCAATAACTACAATGTGAGGAACCATGTTCGGTGGGTGCAGGAAGTGATTTTATCGCAGCCTGGTATGCATTTTTCGTTCTGCTGCACCGTAGCTACCGCAATACGTATGTCTTCTGAATCCTAATTCGGTGCTGCTCCCTGCTTTGCGACGGGCGATCACCGCCACGAATCCCCGCCGAGGTGGCCGGCCCGCGACCAGTGCCGATCCCGGTGTTGTGCGTGCTAAAGCACGAGGAAGAACTCGGTAAACTGCAAATGTTAGCTATGACACCGTTATCTGCTGCTGAAGATGAGGCTCGGGAACGGTTGATTGTGGCGCACCAGCATGCGCTGCGGTCATTAAGGTAATAGAGCGAGGAGATCATGAATAATCCATGGCACTTGGCCATTGATTTTGGGACATCAACCCGGCGGCTGCCCACACCGCGCCACTGACCGCTGCGGTGGAGACACTACCCTTGTCACACCGCAGTAACCTGGTTCCTCGGCCGTCTATGTGGAATAATGACGGTTCCGTGCTGTATGGGGGAGGCGGCCCTGTCGCAGGGGCGTCGTAACCCATCCCGCATGGTGGTGTCCCCAAACGCTATATTGGCCACGAACTAGTGCCTCGCCGGCACGGACGTGCCATTGAAAGACCTCATAGCCGCCCTGTTTCGGGGCGTCCCAGAGAAGGGGTTGCGCCCAGCATGCCGTGCCAAAACCCCGGCCAGTATCACCATTACTCACCCGGAATCCTGGTCGGTCCATAACGTGGACACCCCTGCTGGGGGCGGCCACCAGTACTGGGGTGTCGCAGGACGTGTTGCGCACCATCACCGAGCCGCGGGCGGCAGCCATGCACTATGCGGCCCAGCAGAAAATCCCGCCCGGGTCGCATGTGGCGGTGTTCGACTTCGGTGGCGGCACGCTGGACATTGCGGTGCTGCGGGCCGAACCCACCGGTGACTTTCGGGTGATTGCCGCCAAGGGCGACAACAGCCCAGGGCGGCCGCACCATTGATAACCTCCTGTATCGGTGGGTGATCGATCAGGTAGAAAAGGACGACCCCGACCTGGCCGACGAATTGCATTCCTCCCAAGTGTCGATCATGCATTCCCTGGACGAGTCCATTAGGGAGGCTAAGGAAATGCTGTCGGACACGTCCTCGGCGACGATCACAGTGTCCACCCCGCGCGGGGAACAGGATTTCCTCATCACCCGGGACGAGTTCCAACGAGGTGATTGCCGCGGTGGACTGGCGGTGGAACTCACCCAGTCCGCGTTACAGCAGGCCGGGGTGATCGTCGCACCCCAATTTCATACATGACCGGCGGTTCGTCGAGGATACCCTACGTGCAAAACCGGCTGGGTGAGGCTGCAGTGGTGATGACCCCTGGATGATCCGAAAACCGTGGTGGCTCCGGGTGCCCTGGAGGCCACAATGCTAGGGTTCACCGAGGGCACCGGCAATATTGTGGTGCCGAAACCTACCCGGGCGGATAATCCCTTCGGCGTGGGCCCGGGCACCATGAGCTCGGTGAATGCGTCGACGACTGCGGCGCCGAACCTCACCACCCACCCCCACCCAGCCGGACTCAATCGGGACGAGGTGGCTACGCAGGGCGCCCAAACGCTGGGCTACAACGTCGACGGCCACGCCGTCGAAAAAGCAAGAAAGGCGGCAAGACCTCGTCATTGCGGTGGTCGCGGTCGGCGCTGCTGGGCGCGAGCGCGGTGGCGTACCGGATGCTGGGCACGAAATCCACCATCACACAGGTGAACACTACGGCGAAAGATTCAGACATTCCGCTGCTAGAACGCTATAGCACCGCGAATCAATTCTTGCCCGCAAAATTACTCAATGTGATGCAGCGGTGCGGTGGCAAGGCCGACGAATACAATGATCACCTCACCGTGCCCGTCTACCAGTGTGGCCTCAGCAACGATGATGACGCCCCAAGATGGACGACAATAAAACCCAGCTATATTTATTTGGGTGCCCGGCGACCAGTCCGAAACCGCTCACACCGAGCTGAAACCGGCAAAGCATTGCGCGCCGACGACGATTCCACCATCCACACGTCACAGTTGCAGGAATCCACGCAGTTCTGAAACCAGAGGTGGGGTTGGCCTTCCCAAGTCCGGCAGTGGGTTTTGTGTACATGTATTATCCCGATGATAAATCACCCTGTATTTTGAGGCCTACGGCCAGCCCAGAAGACCGAAATCACTCGAGTATCTGAAATACCTTGGTGTCATGAGTTAGTAGTACCCTGGTAAAGGAGCCTCCCCTGAAACTGCGGCAAGCTGCGGCGGATAACACAAGCGGTAGTGCTCGGAACATTTTTGAGTGAGGGCATTTCACCGTAGACGAGCGCGGGCTGTGGTCGGTGAAAGGAGTAGACATCATGAGCACAGTTAAACGATGCTAATAATGATTCAATACTACCGCCATTAGAAAATTTATTCGGCGATGTGCGTTAGCGCCACCGGAGTTAGGGTCGATGCTGGATGCTGGCATTCGACTCAACACTGAGACCCCGGCATTGATATTCCACCAATGACGTTGATTTAGGGAGCTCGATGATCCCGCCGGGGATGTAGGGGCGGTATCGGATGATGACCCCGGATACTTATCAGACCATTAGCCACGATGATGATAATCTAGGTGATGAACATACTGGCGGTCGGCGAGTAGCTCACGACGGCCGATGACCTTTGCGCCGATACGCACGATCTGCATCATGATCTTGATGATCTTGACGGTCCAGAGCCATTTCGGTGGCCTGAATCATTTAGATCATCTCGATCATTCATTCGATGACCTCGACGATGGGGGCGATGATTGGTTTGGAGGGCTGGACATGATTTCCAATGACCGTGAGACGGAATTGAGCTCATTCCGACTCGCACAAGCGGGCGATCAGCGAGCCTTCAGGCAGCTCATACAAGAGGCGCATTCGCGCATGTGGGCGGTGTGCCTATCCACCACCGGGAACCGGCATGATGCCGAGGATGCTCTGCAAAACGCCCTCACGAGCATTTGGCGCAATATCGGCAAATTGGAGCCGCGCGCAAAATTTCTCCACCTGGGCGTACCGCATTGCCTCCAATGCCGCCCCTGCATGTGATCTCGTTCCGCCCTGCGACACCCTCGACGCCGACGCCGGCATGTCCGGAGCCTGACAAATATTCGCTTGTCGACGACCAGGTCACCGCGAGCATCGTCATCCGCAGAGCCCTCCAAAACCCCTGCAGCCCGGAATTCAAAGAGGCCATCATCCTGCGGGAATACGCCGGAATGAACTATCAGAAATCGCGAACACATCAGGTGGGGGTTTCAGACGGTGAAAAGCCGCTCGAACCGGCCCGCACCCGGCTGCGTGGAAGCCCCTAGAGGAAGCCGGGGTGACGCGGGCGTAGGGCGTCGATAAGCCCAGCTGTGCTCCAGGTTACGGACCGTGCGCGGCGTCAGCGGGTCAGCTGTCACATGCTTGGACAGTTCGTCGATGGTCTCCACTTGCAACAACCGCATGGTGCGGCGAACCTGTTCCGCCAGGATCTCAACTTGCCCGGGTTACGCCGGCCTCCCCACCGGCCATGAGCCCATACAGGTAGGCGCGGCCAATAAAGGTGAACTTGGCCCTCATGGCCATGGCTGCCACGATATATCGGCGCCGTGCACAATGCCCGTATCCAGAGTGACATCCAGGTCCTTACCAACCTCACGAACCACCCTCGGGAGCAGCCAGAACGGCACCGGCGCCCGGTCCAGCTGGCGGCCACCATGGTTGGACAGGATAATGCCATCCACACCCAGGTCGATGCGAGCTTCTTTGGAATCCTCCACATTCTGTACACCCTTAACCACCAGCTTGCCCGGCCACATGGAGCGAATCTCCTCTAGGGTCCGAGAACTGGATGCTGGGATCCATGGCAGAGTTTAGCACCTCACCCACGGTGCCGCCGGTGCTGTTCAACGACGCAAACGACAGCGTGGGCGTGGTGAGGAAGTCAACCCACCACCAGGGGCGCGGAATCGCATTCGCCACGGTGCCCAATGAAAATCTGCGGCGGAATGGAGAAACCATTGGCTTATCCCGCAGTCGGGCGCCCGCAGTAAGGGGTGTCCACCGTGAAGAACAACGTGTCAAAAACCGGCGCTGCGGCGCGTTTCCACCAGCCCATAGGAGATTTCCCGCCGCCGCACGACGTACAGCTGGAAGAAGTTTCGGCCGTGCGGGTTCGCGGCCTTCACATCCCTCAATAGAGGTGGTGCCCAAGGTGGACAGGCAGAACGGGATGCCGGCCTTCCAGCTGGTGGAAGCGCTGGCCAGCTCGCCCGGTCTGCATGAGCGGGTAAAACCGTGGGGCGATACTGAACGAGGAGGGCGGACGGGCCGCCGAACACCCTCGCAGCTGGTATCCCACATTGCTGACATCGTTGAGGATGGAGGGTGGAACTCCACATCCTTGGAACGTCGGCGGGCCCGATTCAGTGAGATTTCGTCGTCGGCGGCACCATCCGTGTAGTCGAGCTGCGCCGGTGCGACGTTTGGCGATTTTCCCGCAGGTCATCAATGGCTTTTGGGCGTCGCTGAGGCGTGCCCGCTTGGAGATTGAGGTCGAGCTTCAAACTTAATCAGATCAAAAGTTCGGTTGGATGCGGCAGCTGACGCTGGACTTTAGCCATGAGCTTTTCCTTCGTGACATGGGGGTGCGCGTCCCCACGATGGCAGCAATAACACCATGCGGGGTAGTACGCAATGCTATTTTACTATTCACCTACATAAATCAGGAAAAAGCTCGCCTAAGTTAATATGGTTAATGCTAACTGTCTGGCTTTTCGACGGTTTCACCGGTGCGATGTGCCGCGATTCAGGGTCGTCCCGGAGGGATTCGAGCTGGGCGTCGGCGTAGAGGGCGTCGACAAGTCGCCTGAAGCGGGCATCGAGCTCGGCGCGTCGGAAACTCACCTGCGGTCGCGGGCCTACAACGGTGGTCGTGGTCAGGCCGGCCTCGCGGAAAAATCTTCAAATGGTGGGAAACCGTCGATTTGTGCAGGTTGAGCTCATCCGCAATGTCAAGGCAGCTCACGGTGCCGTTTGTGACGAGCCGGGTGAAAAATAGAGGCGGGCTGGCTCGGCAAGCACATACACGATTCGGCTGAGCAGCAGCATCATCTGGCATCGGGCTGGGGGAGAATCGCGGTTCCAGGCCAGCAAGTAATACGTCACGCTGCAGTATTGCCGGCCACGACCCAAACCCCTAATAGTTGGATAATCTTGCAACTGTTTGATAGTCATAATATGGTTGGATCGGCGTCAAAACAATATGCCGTTGCGGATCCTTCTCCCGCTCACCATCGGGACCTTCGCCGTCGGCACCGACACATTCGTGATCGCCGGCCTCCTCCCGGCAATCTCCCAAGAACTCCACGTTTCCACCAACGCCGGACAACTCTCGTCACCGCCTTCAGCATCACCTTTGCGCTGGCCGCCCCTCATCCTGGGCGCCATTACCGGTGGCCTCCGGCGCGAGCACCGCCTCAAACTCGGACTCATCAGATTCATCATCGGCAACGCCGCCACCGCGCTCGCCCCAACCTTCGGCCTCGCCCTGGCCGCTCGCATACTCACCGCCCTCGGTGCCAGCCTGCTCACCCCTCCGCCTCCCACCATCACCGCTGCCCTCGCCCCCGCCGACAAACGCGGCCGCGCCCTCGCCATCGTCACGCGGGCGGGCTCATGTCCGCAACCGCCCTCGGCGTTTCCCTCGGCCTCATCATCGGGCAAGCCAACTGGCGCCACACCATGTGGGTACTCACCGCCCTCGGCGCCGCATCCTCATCGCGGTATTCCGGTGATTCCCCAGTCACCCCGCCGGGCCATCCCCTCCGCAACCGGCTCCAACCCCTCAAAGACCTGCGGGTTCTCGGTATCATTGCCACCACAATCCTCGTCGTGGGCAGCAATATGCAAATCTACGTGTACACCGGGCTCGCTACCGGCGCCGCCGGAACCATGCTCATCATCGGCTTGACGACGTTCGGCGTCTGCACCATCATCGGCAACTTCGCCGCCGGCAAAACTCACCGACGCCTACACCCCGCAACTCGCGGTCCTCGTCAGCATCATCGGCCTGGCCCTCAGCCGAAACCACCTTCAACCTGGGCGTACACCTCGGCATCATGCTGATCGTCCTCGCCTGCAATGGCTTCTTCGGCGGCATGCTCACCGTGCCGCAACAAGCCTGAATCGTCGCCGAAAAACCCAGCCAACGCGCCCCTGTCTCATCGCACTGCCGTCCTCCGCGGTCTATACGGGCTTCGCCCTGGCCGGTGCCGTGGGAAAAATCGTCGTCGACGCCGCGAGGGCGAGCATCATCCCCTGGACCTCCGCCCTCATGCTGCTCATCCCACTCCTACTCACCTTCACCATCAAAGACCCCGGCGGCGCCGGCAGCAACAGGAGAACAGGTGGACTGAAAAATTCAGTGCGTTAATTTTCGAGGAAAAATAGATTTCAGATGATAAATTATATCTATGATGCTCATGAGTCCGTACCGGCGTAAAGCGTTCCTAACTGCAGATTAGGAGTGTTCTTTGATTTGCAAGGAACGGCAACATATGCCCAGATGCAGAAGCTCACGCCTCCGCCGGCAAATCCCCAGCCGGTTGGCTTGATGTTTCTGCGAGCCTCAATGAAAATAAGCAAGTACCCTGCGCTTCTATCAATAAACAGCACTACCACAGCTCAGAATATCCGGGGTCAATCGCGGAAGAAACTATCTCGGCCAATCATCCGTGCTGGTGATGGGGTGCCGGGTAGCAGCACCTGCGGCTATGTGGCAGCGCGCGCGCAGCGTGCCACATGCGGCCTCATGGTGAGGTGGAAATAACTTATTTTGCGGCGAATTTTCCGTCAGTGCCGCCGCCATTATTAACGGGCAATATGGAGTAATTATGCTTCAGCGAAAACAAAACTTATAAAAATGGATATATGTTTTGATTAAGGGGATTAATGGGGTTAATATTCCAAATAGGCCAACAAATTTGCAGATTATTGCAACACGCCGGATAAAAAGACAATACAAAAATGATCTCCATATTCCACCCTAGAATAGGTGTAATTTTTATTGGGCTCGTCGGAAAAAGATGGCCGAAAGGTTGTTGGAAATATGAAGATAATGGACGTCAATAGTTACTCCCGGTACACATAGAACGTGCCGTTGCTTACGCCTATACAGTCGGCCTTCGCCCCACCCGAGGATCCCCGGTTTCCCGTTCGGCGATTGAGCTATTTTGATAAGTCCAATTCGGTCATTGTTACCTATTATCTTTGCCTGTTGTCGGTGCTGATTCTTGACTCGGTGAGTCGCACCTTGACAGTGCTACGCACACCCCCTATGTGTTCCTGCCATTTCTGGGGGTGGTTATCATCCTCATGTATAAAACAAAATTTACTAACACTGGTTCGCTTATTATTGGCAATACGGGCATGAATGTGCGAACGAAAGCCAATGAGGGATTCTTTATTAAGTGGGGTGAAGTATCGGGTTTCGGGTCGTGTGGACTCTGACTGGACGCATGGTGGAATTTGACTATCGAACCGTCATGCCTGGGGATACTTCAGCAGGTATACCTTACTCGCCGACTATCGCATACCCGGGAATTTCGGGTAGTAAAGTTAGCAAAACTGCTCAATAGTTATCGGTTTCATTACTCCGTGGGGCATGTAGCATTATAAGTAGGCTGTATGGCAGAAAGGCATTTTCATGGATGCTACAGACTATCCACCCCGAGAATTTCTTTTCGAACAAAGATTTGCGAAGATTGAGATTATGGTGGGGATTATCCTCTTGCTGGTGGGGGTGTATCAAGCGGTTTCCCTATATCGCAAAGACATGGTGTTTGCGCTTGCCTCCTGGTGGCGGGGGTGCGCGGCTGCTGTCATATTTTTTGATGACGTTTTTCCGGCAGCCACGCCGGCTTATCCTTGATGAGCAGGGGTTACGGGTGAGTTATCCCGCCAAAAAGGTGGATCTTATTCCCTGGGCATACCATGGGGAACTCGTGGTGGTCGATGATGGTGGCGTGCCGTGTGATTGGTTTTAAAGTGCCGAGGCGCGTCCCGAGGAATGTCTATGTGTTCCGCCGGCTATCAAACAAACGAATTTGCGATTCTGCTCGATAGTTACCGGAGTTCTACGCCCCAAAGGGGATAATTGGGGAAAACGTCAGTTACCGCTTCTGCCACTGCCCTTAATGGGGTTAAACCTTAGGATGGTACGTACCCTCTAAAGTTGCGTGCAATATGATTGGGGTATGTCCGCACAACAACGGCTCAATAGTCAAATTAGTTTTTTCAGTTCTACACCGGTTTCGCGGTTGATGCAGCGGAATGTACCGCCCTATCTTGATGAGATGGGGCATTACGTACTCCCAATATTTGGTATTGGAATGCTTATGGGAGGAGGATGGCCAAACCATTGCCGACCTATCAATCCCTTGGATCTTGATTCGGGAACCTTGTCGCCACTGCTCAAGCGTATGGAAAAACGAGCGGCTTCGATGCGTCGACAAGCGGATAAAACCGATTATCGACGCGTCCTCTTTTTCCCTCACCCAGCGGGGCCGACTGCAGGACGAAGCCGTCATTATGGGGCAGGAAATCGTGAAAATGCTCAACTTTACCGATGCCGACCTGAAAGTCACTGGCTCGGTCATGCGAAAAATTAATCCAAATGGCAAATTCGCCGACTAATACCTGACGCCTATATGTGCATGTGACGACCTTAGCTTTTCGGCTTATTGGGGTTATCGGATGCGTTAGTGCCACGGCGGTTCTTGCCGCCGAGCTTGCCGACGCCGCCGCAAGGCCCGCAGCACCGCAGCCTGCTCCACGCTGGTGCCCGTGGTGCGCGCCTGCGCCGCCTCCGCGGGGGTAAAGCCCGCCCCCAGCCACGCCGCCACCTCGGTGCGGGAATCCCGCCATCCACCAGGTGCGCAGGATGCTGAGCGCATCATAGCCGGCCTTCGCTAATCGGTGGCCTCGCCAGGCTGATGCCTAACTCCCGATACACTGCCGCCTGGGTGGGGTTAATGCTGGCCCTTCGCCCACGGCACTGCGTCCACCCCTGCCAACCGGTGTCTATAAACATGCGGGCGGCTGCGGCCGCACCCCGGCCTGCAATAACACCTGCATCGAGGCGGCAGCCGCCAGCGGCTGGAATGGGAGGTGCCGCATCGTGCCGGCCAAAACAGCTCCTTCCACCAGATTCGTGGCTGGGGTTTCTCCCCCTTGAGTATGCCGCGCCAGCGTCTCCGGGGGCGAATATCCTAACTCCCGCCAGTGCACTATATCCTTCGGCGTCATGCCGGCCTGCAGTAGATCCGCCACCTCGTAGGGGAGATACCGGCCTCCTGCCAGGCGACCGCCTCCTCTGGGGCGTAAAACCCCGTGGTTACGCCACTGGTCCGCGGCGGCGATTCGAAAAACCCCTTGCCAATCCACCGGCGGGGCCAAGCCGACGCTGGAAACCATGGGTCGTCCACTGGTGCAGGCGTTCGGGCGGTAGCTGGGGTGACGAGGGCTGCTGGGGAGTGGGGTTGAGCGACCATGGAATGCTCCCTTTTTCAGTTGTTGGTTCTCGATGCTATTGATCAATGTTGACGGTGTGCGCCCACCATGGGATGGGGTATGTGCTGGTGGGATCCGACGCGGGGTTTGGATCACCGCGATGATGACCGGTATCGGTGGGTCGACGGTCTGGCCAGGGGTCTCGCCATCCGTGAGCACAATAATCAGGGTAGGCTGCGGTTTTGGTTTACTAGCTGCAGCGATGCCAGCCTGAATATCCGTCCCGCCGCCGCCTGTTAATAACGGCATGTGGCCGGCTCGGATGGTTTGCGGGGATGGGCAACCAGGTCGCAACAAATCACCCGGATTTGCCGCAGGTTGGCGTGCCGGTGATTCAATAAAGCTCCGTCATGACCGTGTTGAGCTGCTGACCGCTCACGCTCCCGGAGGTGTCCACCACCAGGCGATCTCCGGTTTTGGCGCCACCATGGTGGGCAGTATCACCCGTCGGGTGCGGGCCGGCGGGACGGGCGTCGATAAGAATAATCCACCTGGCCGGCCCCAACACGCAAGCCTTGCCTGTATCGTTGCGCGCAGCGTGGCCCGCCAATCTATGGTTGGGTGGAGCTGCTGCTTCGCCACCCGCCGCCACCCACCGGGAACAGCGGTGCGGTTGGCCACCTGCTGCTCAATGTCGTGGGCGATGCGCAACTCCAGGAGGTTCCGCGCCAAATCGGACATGGGGTGGGTCCCCATCGTCGGCGCCGCCCGTATCCATGCCGCCATCGGCAATCCCGTCGGCGGCCTGACCACGATCAATGAGATCCGCGACATGGCTGCCGCCGGCCAGGTGCGCCTCATCCAAGACCTCGATGAGGATAAATATTCTTCCGCGAGTCGGCCCTCGGGCAGCCCCAGGGCCTGCGGGGATACGACGCCCGGCGGCGAGGCGAGACCCAGGGTCTCCAGGTCGTCGTTGACTTCCGCGTCGGCGGCCTGGTTCCACCTGCGGGTGGCAAGGTCATCGGTTTGCTCGCCGACGGCGTGGCGGGACTGGTCGGCATCGCGATCGTGGGCGACCGGGGAGCGCGCGGCATGGTGGCGGCTGAGATGCCCAATGTGGTGCAGATAACCACCAGCCAAACTCCGGGGTGGGGGTGACAAGCGCCGTACCGGGGTCAATGTGGATGCGCCAGTGGGTGTCCGCCGGAAACGCCCGGAATTGCGGGTCCGGCACCAATTGCCGAACGCCGTCCGTCCGATCCGCCTGGTTATCCGGCTGCGGTGCCGAAATGTTGGGCTCCAGGATCACCGGCTGGAGGGCGAATAACGCCGAGGTCAGATAGGGGCAGCATGCGCCGCCCTACAGGCGTGCCTGGCGAAACCGGTTTCCGTGTTTCGAGCCACCCACGTTCTGACGGCATCAGCCCCAAAGGTTTCTCGGGTTCCGCAGGATTGGTCATGGCATTAATCCGGCCCGCCGCAATATCGGCGCCAACTCCAGCAGCTCGGCGGGCGGCGGCGCGCTCGCGGGACGGTGCTGTGCCAGGGACTGGGCGGCGGTGGCCGCCACGTCCGGGGTGGTGCGGGCCACCCGGGCGATCACCCGCCACGCCTGCCGCCAGGTTTCCCACGCAGCATCGCTATCGTGTGCGGCGGTTTCCGCCAACTCGGTTTCCTCCAGCTCGGTGACCGCAACAGCAACAACGGCGCTGAGCAGGGCGTGTAACCGATCAACCTCTACGGGCAACGCCACCCCTATCCGGATCCCGCAATATTGTCTGCGGGTCGGGCAGGTCAAGATTCTTCAACCAGGACCAAGGCTTCAAACCCGGCGGCTTCCCCCACCGCCCCCGATGAGCAGGGTAGCGATGACGTCCTCGCCGGCACCATTGGCCCAGCTAGTAGCCACTGCAATGGCTGCCATCTCCCACGTGCGGGTGAGGGCCATGCCTGGCCCGCCCGATCCGGGGAGTCGGGGATGACCGAGACGAGCTGGGGCCGAACCCGCAGGAACGTGCCGATATGTGTTTTCGCCGCGGCGATTTGCGTCGCATTTGGCGAGACGGCTCGAGGCTGGTAAACCAGGGGAAACCCACTGATAAACCCGGTGGCGATATCGGCGGCGGTGGGCTGCCATTGAAGATGAATAAACCGGTTGGCCAGCGGCGCTGCAGGTCCCAGCCGTCGGCGGCAACGCTGGGCGGTTAGCGGCGGCGATGATCCGCACATGTGGGGGAAGCCTGAGGGTGACCAACGGTTTTTCTGAGCACAATCCGCAACATGGCGGCCTGCACCGCGGGCGGGGCAGTGGTGAGCTCGTCAAGAAATAGAATGCCCCGGCCCCTGCTTGGCAGAGGCGTTCGGCCCAGTGCGGCAGCGCAAAACCCAAGTGGTGGTCTCGCGCACCACGGGCAGACCGGTAAAGTCGCTGGGCTCATGGATGGACCCAACAACGACCTCTAACGGGAGGTCCAGATCGTGGGCGAGGGCAGTAATCATGGAAGTCTTTCCGCTGCCCGGCGCGCCCCACAGGAGAATGGGGAGTTTCGCTGCGATGGCAGGATGGTGAGTGCAGAGTGGAGAGTGATCATTATTTTTCTCGGTACAGCAGCCCGCGGCCACTGTACTTTTGTGCACCGCCTGGCTTGGTTACTCCGAGCGCGGCGGCGATCTGCTCCCAGGTGGCGCCCTGGTTGCGGGCGCGGCGCACGAGCATTGTTTCGCGCCGCTCCACTCGGTGCGTAGCTGTCGGGTGGCTTCGAGGCTGGTCAGTGGTTGATGTCCCCGGTTGCTTTGGTGAGGTTGATGAGGCTTTCGGAATCCACACCGTCAACTTTAGTTGAAGGCTGCGGTGCATTGGTCCACGCTAAGCCCCATGTCGCCAAGCTTTTCGACGACCTCCGTTCCTTGAGCTCGTAACACGGCGAGCCCCAGGTCTCGGGGAGTGATGCTCAGTGGTGGCCTGTGTTGCGACGGTTCGTACCAGGGATTGGGCGTGGGGTGTGAAGCCCTATAGGGTGGCGCAGGCTGTCCCAGAGAGTTCGGGGGTGTGGGATGGGCATGGCGGGGTGAAGCTCGGTGCCCTACGGCCAGGGCGGCCAGTAGGATGTCGAGGTGGTCGGCCTGGGGACGCAGCGCCGCGGGCGACGAGATCAGGGAGGTTTTCAGTGTGTGTTTGGCGGCGGTGGTGAAGCGTGGTGCGATACTCATGTCGTCAACAGTTGATAAGCCTGGGGATTGTCAACCCATGTTGACTTGTTGTGGTTTTGTTCACCCCGCTTCGTTCGGGCCGTCGCCGCCGCCGTCAATGGATCCACCGGCCACGGATGCTTGGGATACTTCCCCGCATCTCCGAACGCACATTCTGATACAGGGCCCCGCCCAAAACTCGCCAAATCATCCGTAATCGCCAGCAGGCCGACACGCCGGCGAGCAACAACTCAAACACCACCCGCTCACCCCCAAACACCGGAGAATCCGCCAACCCAAAAACACTCCTGCAACTTCACCCGCACCCCGCGGCAGTCCCCACCATAATCAACCACAAACGCTGATGACCCGACGGCACCACCAACTCGACCGGCTGCCAACTCCATCCAACCGGCTCGCCGCCGGCCACGGCAACGCCCGCTGCAAAGGCCGGAATACAAGTCAATATCCTCAACCTTTGTGCCCGAAGCAACCAGATCAATCTCCGGAGCCAACCACTCATCCGCCGGCAGCGCCACTGCATCCGGCCACGGATCACCCACCCTGATGCGCTAAAAACCGCAACCGATCCCACAACTGTGCAGCCTGACCACTCATCGGAAACAACCCCACACCCCGCCCCGTACCACCGCGACCACCGCCCGGGCCACACCTGATCCGGCTGCACCGGGGTGCGCGACAACACAATCGCCCCCGCCTCGCACCACCCGAGTTGCCCGCACCTGACCATCCCTCAAACACACATTCTGGTCTCCTCCGACACCAATAACATCCAGCGCCACCGACTCCGCGATCGGCGCTGCCGCCTGAACCCGCGCCCGGACCCGAACGCTCCAGCCGCACATCCGCCACCGACAACCACTCCTCACCCATAAGCCCAAACTCCGCCGGCACCACCCGCCCGCGTCCCCTGAGCCAACAAATACTCCCCCATCAGCCACCCGGCGCGCCACCAAATGCGGAAACGCATGCCCAATAACCTCACCCGCAACCCTGCCCGGGATTTTGCTGGGGCCAGCCGAGCCGCTGAGGCGACGAACCTCCCGCTGGTCAGGGCGTCGCAAAGCAATATTGCCTGTCTCGCCAAGGCTGAGCAGCGCCACGGTGGAAGCCGCCGCCGGGCCGAAATCCAGCAACGCCTTGCCCAGCCGCGGATCCACCGGCAACTGCGCCAGCCGGGCCGCCACCTGCGGATCCGATGCCCCAATCGCCGCCAACGCGGTCGTGGCCTGCGCAAACGCGGTAGCCGGCGGCTGGTCCAACAACGGAAACTCCGCCGGCGCAGCACCCCAACACGACAACAAAAGCGGGCAAACCCGTCAGATCAGCGGACCGAATCTCTGGCTCAGTATGCGGCGCAAAATGCGCATAATCCGACCGCGAATAGCAGCGAATCACCGTCCCCTGGCCCTCCCGGCCGGCACGACCCGCGCTGCACCGCACTCGACTGGCTGCAACTCACCGTGACTAGGCTATTCATGACTGCGCAGGGCGTCACGCTTGGGTACCCGGGCCAGGCCGGCGTCAACAGCGGTGCGCACACCCGGCACCGTCACCGACGACTCCGCCACATTGGTGGCCACATAATGTGCGGGGCCCAGTATGCCGCAGCGCCCGATCCCGCTCGGCGGGGGACTGGCCGCCATGGAGAAACACCGGCACATCCGTGATCCGCCCCAGCTCGGCGCAGCACGCGGTAATGTCCCGCACCCCAGGAAGAAAACACCAAAGTCGAATACGTGTTCGTGTTCTCGGCGGCGATTCGGGCCACACCTGCCACAAACTCTGCGTGCACCTCGCCCTGCCGGGCAGCGAAAACTCGTACCCGCCCGCCACCGGAAACATTTCGGCCGGGGTCGAGATCACTGGCACCCCCAACAGCGTGGCAAACCGCTCTGGCATCCGCGGTGGCGGACGTAGCAACCACCCGAAGCTCTGGGCGTAACACGGCAAGCTCCGCAACCATGCCCAACAATAAATCGCCATCAGCTGGCGTTCATGCACCCTCGTCTATGATGATGGTTCCCCCACCCCGGCAAGCTCCGGGTCCCGCAACAGCCGGCAGAATCAGCACCTTCGGCGTCACAAACTCCACCAGCCGGCCGGGCTGCGCGTCGCCCCGAATCGTCGTAACCCACCCGATCCCCAACTGCGCTGCCATCCAGTGAGTGGGCCAGCCGGCTTGCGGCCGCCCGCACCGCCACGCGCCGGCGCGGTCACCACAACCTGCCCACGGTTTCCGAAACTTCGTTCGATATCAGTGGTGGGATGAGGGTGGTTTTCCCGGTGCCGGGCGACGCCTGCACTACCACCGACCCGGCGGCCTGGATGGCGGCGAGTTGCGCGTGCACGGGTAGGCCGGCGCCGATGGTGTCAAGATCAAATTTTGTCGCGTTCTTCGTCACAGCAACTAGGGTAAGGCACCGGCGTAAGGTAGGGCGCATGCGGATTACCACACATCATCCAGAGCTTACTGAGTCGGGTCTTGTCCGGTGCGAGGATGGTGGGCTGCGGCCACCGTGGGCGGCGGTGAGCGATGAGCTGCGCCATTACTACGACACGGAGTGGGGTGCGCCGGTGACGGACGAGGCCCACATTTTTGAGCGCATCTGCCTGGAGGGGTTTCAGGCGGGCCTGAGTTGGCAAACGATCCTGGCTAAGCGGCCGCTGCTGCGGCAACTGTTCCACGATTTCAACCCGGATGAGGTGGCCCAGTTCACCGAGCAGGATGTTGAGCGGCTCACTGCAGGTTGCGGGCATGATCCGGAATCGCCGCAAGATCGCGGCGGTGATAGCGAACGCGAAGGCCACCATTGAGCTGCGGAAACCGGCGGCCCTGTCCCACTTGGTGTGGTCGTTTCGCCCTACGCATCATGAGCGGCCCACGACGGTGGCGGGGATCGCGTCGACAAGCACGGAATCCACGGCGTTAGCGAAAGAACCCAAGCGGCGCGGTTTCCAGCTCAGGGCCCCACGACGGTGTATGCGATGATGCAGGCCATCGGGCTTGTCGACGACCGGGTGGTGGGCGCGGCGCCGCTGGTTCGCTATGGTGAACATATGAGTGAGAAAACAGCAGTAGTTACTGGTGGGTCGTCGGGAATCGGGAGGCTGCCGCCCGGGCGCTGGCCGCCGACGGCTGGCACGTCATTGTGGCCGCCCGCCGGCTGGAGAACCTGCAACGCATCGCCGAGGAGATTGGTGGCACCGCCATTCGGCTGGATGTGACGGATGACGATTCCCGTGGCCGAGTTCGCCGCCCAGGTGTCCCAGTGTGATCTCTTGGTCAATAATGCCGGCGGCGCCAGGGGACTGGACCCCATCGCCGAGGCGGATGTGGCCGACTGGCAGTGGATGTACGACACCAATGTGATGGGCACCATGCGGGTGACCAAGGCATTATTGCCACGGCTTACCGAAGCCCACGGCCATGTGGTGAACATTAGTTCGATTGCCGGGTTGCGGAGTTACCGGGGCGGTGCCGGCTATAATGCCGCCAAACATGGGGTGCATTCCGCTCAGCCATGTGATGCGCATGGAATCTCGTCGACGCCGGGGTGCGGGTGACCGAAATCAACCCGGGCCGGGTGCAAACCGACTTCTCCCTGGTCCGGTTCAAGGGCGACGCCGAGCGCGCCAACGCCGTGTACGACGGCCACCAAAACCTGGTCGCCGACGATATTGCCGAAACCATTCGGTGGGTTGCCGGCCTGCCCGGCCACGTGAATATCGACCAGGTGGTGGTCACTCCGCAGGAACAGGTGATTTGGTAAGGGGTTCTGCATGCTACTGGCTACCGCCGGCCCCCGGGAGGGCGTCGTAAAGCTATGCTGGAGACGAAAATTCAGCGGCAGAAAGGCATCAGAATCATGATCGTTACCACCACAAATAATATTGACGGGCAGCAGGTGGCGCAGTATCTTCGGGTCGTCCGGGGAAGTTATCGTGGGCGCGAACTTTTTCAAGGACATTGCGGCGGGGTTCCGGAACATTGTGGGCGGCCGGTCGCAGGCATGACGAGGGAGCTGCGCACCGCGCGGGAGGGGCGCTGGCGGAAATGGTTGAGGCAGCGCAGGGAGCTGGGCGCGCATGGCGTCATCGGGTCAAACTGGATTACCAAAGCATTGGCGTGGACGGCGGCATGCTCATGGTTGCCGCAACCGGCACCGCCGTGACCTTCCGTTAGAGGGCATCGCGTAGACTAACTGTCTATGCAACCCGTAACAGTCACTATTTCCAGCGAAACCATCAAACTCGGCCAGTTCATTAAGCTGGCCAGCCTGGTGGAGACCGGTGGTGCCGCCAGGAAGTCATCGCCGACGGGCGGGTGACCGTCAACGGCGCCACCGACACCCCGGCGCGGCAAAACCCTGCGCGATGGGGATGTGGTGTGCGTCGACGACATGTGCGCGCAGGTGCAGGTGGGTTGGCCGACGATGATTATTTCGACGAGGCGACCGCGAACGATGATTTTGACCCCTGAGCAGTGGAGGAACATGTAAATGCCCGCTTTCCAAGCCGAACCCGGCATGCCGTACTGGATCGACCTGACCAGCTCTGATGTGCGGAAATCGTCCCATTTTTATTCGCAGGTGCTGGGGTGGGAGATTGAGGAAATCTCCGAGGGCTACCGCATGGCCCGGCTGCAGGGGCCCCGGTTGCGGGTTGGTGCAGCGCCCTCGAGGCGGAGAACCAGCCCGACACGTGGGTGACGTATTTCCAGTCCGACAATATCGACCATGATTGCGAACGTGTGGTCGAATTGGGGGTCGGGTGTTGCGGCACCGGTTGAGGGTACGGTTGGGGAGTTGGCGGTGCTGGTGGATACCGCCGGTAGCGTGTTTGGCCCTGATCCAGCCGGTCGGGGAGGACTCTTTATTGCCGCGGGCGAGCCGGGAACCCCGGTGTGGCATGAGCTGACCGCCACCGTTTCGTACTGGTGAAGCGGTGGGGCTTTTACGAACAATTATTCGGATGGGTGACCGCCACGACCGATGCCCAGGACTACACCACCGCGCTGGTCGACGGTGCCGCGTTCTGCCGGAATCTTCGACGCCACCGGCAAATTCCCGCCCCACGTGCCCGAGCTTTTGGCAGACCTTCCTGGGGGTTGCGGATGTGACGGCCGCGGTCGCCCAGGTCCGGGAGTTGGGCGGCGATGTGATTCGGGAGCCGTTCGATTCGGGTTTCGGCACGATGGCTATCACTGCTGACTCCACCGGCGCGACCGTCACGCTGTGTGAGGTGGCGCCGCCCGTGCCCGGAGGAGGAACTGTCGGAGTCGGATTCCATCCTGTAACAGTTTTGCGGTGGACATGATGATCGAGCTTGACGACCTCACCGAGCGGGTGCTCGCCCCTATGCGACAGCATTCCGCAAGGTCAGGTTGCGAGTTACGGGGATGTTGGTGCGGCCTGCGGCACCACGCCCCGGGTGGTGGGCGGATCATGGCCACCCCATGGGCAGCTCACTTGCTGGTGGCGGGTGGTGCGGAGCGATGGCACGAGTGCTGTTGCTGACCAGGCGGTTGCCTATTGGGATGCGGAAAATATCCCCACCTGGGGTTACGGGTTACTATTCGTGAGTGCCGCGCGCAATTGAAATGCTAAAGTAGAACAGGCACGTACCAAGCCCACAAGTCATGTATTGCGCCAACAATCGTGTATGAAAAATCTTGTGGGCTTGGGCGTGTGAACTCTAATCAGTGTTACCTCCCTGATATGTATGCGCCTATGTGCCCTGTGGATTCGATAATATGGTACTTAATGTTATTTTGCAACTATTTTAAGCTTGTCTTTTATAAAATAAATAATCACTAGGTTGACAACTTTCACACAAAAACACCACCTTAACCAGATAGCAAAAATAGCGAATACTGGCGGTATTAACCTTGCTGCAAATGAATAACACATATGTAGTTTTTAAGTTTTTAAAAGCCCACTTGGCGGCTCCCTATGCAGCTGAGGGGGTATTATTCAGGATCGAATAGGGGTAGTGTTCGGCAATATGTACTTATCGACGACGCCCGCTTGGCAGATATGAAGCCCATCTTCAGGGGGCCTATTATGATGCTGGTCACATTATGTGGGGAATGGGGCTGGTGACGACCCACCCACCCTATGAATACTCATGGATAACTCCTATGATAACCAAATGGCAGACATTCTCCCTCATGCTCTTTCCCCTCGATGGTGCTGCTATGGATCGGCTTTCCCGGCTCCACGCAATCCTGCACGAATTGCGGAAAAATAACCACACTCCTCCAAAGCCAGAAAAACCCATGACGAATAATGACGTTGCGCCCCTAGAAACTGCTCAAAACAAGTGCGGATCTCTTGCCAGCGTTGTTGGCACGTTTGGTCGAGTGATTTCCTACCATCACACTCTGCGTCTATGAGGGACTCATCGCTGCGACAGCAGTGGCACTCTTACGGTGGCCCCAGCGCTCCCCAGAGTCCGCAAGTGGGTATCGTCCGCTGGAACAGAGGCCGCGTGCATTGGCCATAACGTACCTGGCTAGGCCCTCGGCCCGCAGAATGGTCCGAGAGCTGCTCCCTGAGAGCACTGCCCCAACTCCAGCCAAATCACTGCCGAGTGCCACAAGGGCGAGGCCATGCCTTCATCACAAATATTGCAGTTGCCATGAGACGTGGAGCCTGGGGATCATTCTCGCCACCACCGGCGTGCCTGTGAGTCGCTCTGAGCCTCTATGAGCACCAAGCAGGAGACAAGACATGCCCAATAGCGGCCATTTGTCAGCATCAAGGAGTTATGAGTACTGCTACCTGTCCTAAGCGGCCGGACTCATACAGCAGATGCCACCACGACACCCCACAGAAAATAGCGACGGTCCCAGGTACCACCCAGCCTGATGACTATATGGTGATGGAAGATCAAAGCCACTTGACCCGTCCGAGTTCCACTAACAGCTTCTCCTCGATCGCTGCTACGATATAATCCCGACCGTGCTGAGGCGCCCCACCGCACTTCGCCTGTGGGGCGCAGGCCAGCCACGCTTAAGGAATCTCGCCACATCCGCTGACTCGCTGCCCGGGCAGCTTGGGCGTCGAGCACGCGAGTGCCCTGACACGCATTCCGTCACCTTGATCTGCCAGTGCCTCCCGCCTACTCCATGCAGCGGCCGATCATGTCGTTGCTTCGCCACGATAAACGTCGGCGGCAATGTGGTCGGGAACTCGTCGACGCCGGCCCGCACGCTCGTCAGGGCAGCACGGTCAGGTCAAGATGGGGAACGTCAACGCCAGGGCGTCGAAAAGCTGCGCGCACAAGACCGCCAACGCGCCACCCGATGAATAACCCCACGCGCCCACCCAGTCAGCTTAGGACGAGCCCACGCCGTCGGCGTCCGCAACCGCCGACATCACCTCCGGCAGCGACGCCTCAGGCACCAGCGCGATAATCCACATCCACCATGGTCACGCCCGACAGCTGGGCCACCGCCGCGACCTCCGGGCGCCACGCATTCTCCAAGGCCACACCCGAACCTTTCCACCAACCACCCGGATGCAGCGACACCCGCATACCGGCCATTCGGCGCCTGCGGGTACAAACACCTGGAGCATTGATCTCCGGCACCGACTGGGCCGTCACACCCTCGCGCAAACGCGACACCCGGCATGCTGTGATCCACCGCCGCCCCCAACATCAGCATCGCCGAATGCGTCCAGCCGGTCCGGCAACCGTGCATCAAACGTATCGGCTCGCCACCGGGTCCGACGGATCATCGGACCACGGCGGATTCTTCGCCGGCGCCCTCATAATGAGCATGAATATACGTGGCAAGCTGCTCTAATTGCTGCTCGGGGATAGTTCCCGGTCGACGCCGCCCACCTGGAACGCCGCCCGATCCTCTCTCCCTCCCACGAATCAGAAACCCCTATCGTTTTCGTTCATGGCATTATGGTAGCGAAATACCCACCCCAGAGAAAAGGAAACTAACCATGGAACGCATTGCGAAGGTTTACTCCACGCCACCGTTTCTCAACCCCACCAAAGCCGAAATCCTTCACTAACAATTTCGCTGGTCTACCAACATCGGTGCCTTTCCGATTTGTCGACCCCTAACGGCAAGGTTGGCATCGAAACCCTCTTGGTCAGGGAAACCACCGATGGTGCCTTGTGCAGTTTCCCGTTACCTACCGGGAACAACGCATCAGTGACACGCACGAAGTCGGCACCACTGAACACAGCCACCTCGGCACCCGGCACATTACGAAAAGTCGTCGCCGACCCCGGTGGCTGTGACCTGAAATCATTCGCGTCATTCTCGAAGGCGACACCAATGTTCAACGATCCGACGGCAAAACCTCACCCTATGAAAATCCGCGGCACTGCGGCACCGCCGGGTAGACACCTCACCTTGGGCAATATCCACCTGAAAAAAGATCGCCGACACCGTGGTCACTGGTCACATCGATGTCAACGGCAACCGCAAAGCCCTTCTCGCTCAGCCTGCCCACCCAAGTGCCGGTCATCCGGCGGCCGCCGCGACAAGAATGGGATGCCCGAAACCGCACTCATCGGAGTTGATCCCGAAACCGGCGACCACTACGTGTTTGCCGAGCTCACCATCTAGCGGGCGGCCAGCCTGCTCGGCCGGGCCCGCGCTGGTGGCCTGCTGGGGTCGGTTACCAGATGGTCACCCGGTTCTCCGGGGCGATAAACATGGGCGCATCCGCCGGCACCTCAAACGCCTCATAGAACTCGGCCACATTCCCTCGCAATCACATTGCACCGGAACCCGAGGGCGAATGCGGATCCGACGCCATCAACTGCACATCCAACTCCGGGCGGGTCTTCGACCGCCACACTGCGACCACGCCAAAACAGGCGCTGCAACCCCGAAAAACTCGTGCTTCGCCAACTCCGGCGAACCACCCTCGGCAACAAACGGGCGGGTTGGGGCATCCGCCAGGTCAAACCCCGATCCGCCAAATACGTGGTAGTGCCACAATGGCAATGACCAAACCACCCAGGTCACCAATGTTCTCGCCCAAGGTGAACTCGCCATTCACCCCGGTGGTTTCAATGCCCGCCTCCCGGACCGATGTGGGAACCAGGCCCCTGAACTGGTCCACCAGCTTTCTGCGGTGCGTTCCGCAAAACGCAGCCCGATCCTCATCAGACCACCAGGAATGCAGATTACCGTCACCATCATATTGGGAACCCTGGTCGTCAAACCCATGGCTGATCTCGTGGCCGATCACCGCGCCGATCGCCCTGAAATTCTCGCCGCATCGGCGTCGGGGAGAGACGGTGGGCGCAAAATAGCGGCGGGGAACGTACTATCGTTGACCGTCGGATTATAGAACGCATTCACGGTCTGCGGGGTGCTAAAACCACCTCGAACGATCATAAGGTTTCGAAAACTTTGTTCAACCTCGTAGTCGTGCAGGAATGCGGAGCCCGACGCACGTTTTTCCACCAAGGCGGCCCCATCCGATTCGAACTCCAGGCCGCGTGTAATCCCGCCACTTATCCGGGTAGCCGATCTTGGCCTGGAACCTGGGTCAGCCTCCAGGGCCCGCTCCCGGGTTGCTGGGGTCATCCACGACAACTGGCTGATCCGCTCGTGGTAGGCCCTGACCAGGTAATCCACCAACTCCACCATTTCGGTTTTCGAGCTTCGGGAAATGCTCGGCCACAAACAGCTGGCCGATCTCCTGCCCCACATAACCGTGGCGAGATCCAGGCGCGCTTCCCACCCGGTCCCACTGCACCGGGGTGCCGGTGAGCACCGTGCCATAGAACGCGAAATCTGCCTGGGAAATCTCATCCGTGAGCAGGCCGGCCCGGCCGCGCAACACATGCCATTTCGCCCACAGCTCCAATCATCCAACCGGTCCGCCGTGAGCAGGCCCGCCATGGTCCAGGAAGTGAGGCATCCTGACAATGACTCTGTCCGTGGTGCCCTGAAGAATTCTCCATCAGGTCCCGCACCGGTCCTGGAAGATCCGCAAGCGCGGTGGGGTTATAGGTTTCACCGCATCGGGCGGAAACCACATCCCAGTGGCCAGCTGCAATATCCTTCTCCAGGGCGACGACCTGCCCGCGGCGGTGGCATCCAGCCCCAAAAACGCCAGCATGGTGCCCATGCTGCTGGTAGGCTGCCAGGGTTTGCTGCGCATCGGCTCCCGCAGTAGGTCTGATCAGGGCGGGCCCAGGCCGGTCCCTGGGCCAGGTAGGGATGGCGTCATCGGAGCCGGAATCGCTTGGCCACATACGCGCCCGACTGGTACGTCCACGCCAGTGCGATACAGCTTCACGAAAGCCGCAACAAGCCTCATCAACGCTGGTCACGGCGTCGATAAGCTGCAAGTCGGGGTCAAGCGGGGCGATGCCGGCGGCCCTCAATCGCCTCGGTGTCCATGAACGAATGAAACAGCTTGCCGGCGCGAGAATCTGGAGAATTCTTCACAATCTCATAAACATCCAACTCCGCCTGGTCGCGCAATTGGCAGAATGTGCCATCAATCGGGCGATCATCGGGAATGGCGTGTGGCAGCCAACCCTTCGTTGACGAACCGGAACAAATCAGTCATCAAAAATTGTCATGGTGTCTAGCTTAGACAAAAATGATAACTACAAAACCGAAAACCATAAAGCCTACTAAACACTGTAAAAATTTTGGAGTCATGGCGTTTTATCGTGATTAGCCCCATCGGACCACCAAAAACCTGGCTGGGGTTCACCGGCCTCGTACTGTGCGCGCTACTGTTACCGGCGGTACTCTACCTCACAATCCCCGACAACGACGGCGAAACAATACCCGTCACCCTCGGGCTTGAGAGCGCTGACTGGGGCCATCCCCGTCACCGACCAACACGACACTGAAACTGGAATGCCCCGGCACTGTCTCACTGCTCGAACAATCCGGCACCTGGACCTGCGGAGTCAACCGGACAGCCGTCACCTCGAAAATCATTGAATCCGGGCGGGAACCGGAACGCACCTTCCGGCGGGCCATCCGCGGCCACCTGCAGGAAATCATGGACATCGACTACCAGATCAAAGAACTTGGCAATATTCGGTACAGCCAAATGGAGAAGCCTATCGCCGCAGGGGCAAATTGAAAAGCCAAACGGTCCTCATCCTCACCGGTACCGGCGACAAAGATGGCAAAAGCCTCCTTGTGACCGTGACCGGTGCCCCAATACAACGCCAATCATTGGCGGAATTGCTGATGACAAACCTGGTGCGGGAAGACCGACACCTTCAGGGTGACAATGTGGATTACGCGGCGGCGGTACGAATCGTCACCGACTCCGGGGCGGCAGAAATTGTGACCGGCGATGCTGGAGTCCGGCAAAGGCGGCTGGCGGTGGGGCCTGGCGGTGATTCTGGCGAGGGTGGCGGGTCTGGTGGCGGTGGTGCTGACGCGCTTCAGCCGCTCATTAAACCCATGCGGGTAGAACAGGAGTTGGGATTCTAATGCTGCGTTACGGAAAAACCGTGCTGATCGTTAGCATGATCATTGCGGGTGATTGTTCACTCGTCAGCATCGGTACTGAGTGTCTCCTCGTGGACGCGCCGGTAAACCTCATCAACCTGGCCGGATTCATCGCCCACCTGATAGTTGGCACCGCAATTTTTTCGGTATCACCAATGCGGCCAGACGAGCTGAACTGGAAATGGTCACCTGACCCGCCTACTATGGGGTGGGGTGCGCCTCGATCGGTGGTGTCGGTGATTGGCCCACCAATCAGCACAGTGCTAAAGCGGCTCAACCTGATGTTTTCGAGGCCGCCCTCGGTGGAGCTCTACCCGGAAGAAATCTCCAAACTCTTAGGCGTCGCCCCTCATTCCTCATTGTGTCGCAGCTGATTCAGCCGGCCGTGGCACGGGTTCGTGGTCGGCGGCATGGTGGGCCTGGGTCTCTGAGGCTTTCGAAAACATAGTCTATGGAAGCTTCGGGGCGATGATTGACCTGAATTCGGATGTGGACGGCGCCCTGGCAGTGTGGGGATATCGCACGATTGCCGGGCCCTGGCCTGCACGTATGTTTGACTGCGATTTCCGGGTTAGGGGTCGGCTGCGCCATTTACCTGGCTGACATTCCCATGCGTAAGCGATTACGCATACATGTTCGGTGGTTTGGGGTGAGTTTTCCTCCCTGCACTTCGCCTGAACTACCATCATTTCCGCAGGAAACCCAGATTGCGTGGTGGGTTGGTGTTGCCATCGTGCTCTACGGCACATCTCCTGTCGTGTTGGGGCATTGCGTCCAACAAATTGAAATCGAAGGCAGCGGCCCCCATCACAGTTCCCCACCTGCCGTTGACCTCGCTGGAAGAGCCCGCGCCCGATGCGCCCCCGCCACGCAGGTCATGCCCGGTGTCCAACCCCCGAAGGCTTTTCGACGCAATAACCTCCGGCACCCCTAAACCTGGTTTTGGAACCAAGGGTAGCATATATGTTCTAAGTGTGGTCTTTCAAAAACCACCACTCAAACCCCAGGAGCTGACACGGCCCCAGGGTAAACACTATGCTGTAGAAGGTTTGTCTAGCTGGATTGGGTTTGCCGCAACCATTGGGGGCGCAGATTAGATAAGCATGGTTTTTGTTCTGATTGGCGTATTGATCCTGTGGGATTGACCATCGTTGATGCGAGTCCATGCTTTAGAACATGCTGGTGATGGGCTGATCTGTGTACCTGATTGCTGCAAGATGTCTCCAGGCACTGGTTTCGCTCCTGCGTGCTGTTTCCCAGGGATGGTGGCGGATTTGCAGTCACTCATGCTTATCATTGACATGCATGCCTGCAGTCATTTCCAGCCTGGCAGCATGTCCTGGGCTTGACTCTCCTATCTCCTCCCGCCCTAACTCCTGGTAGGTGAGATCTTTTCACTCCAGGCAGCGCAACATCAATGACGCAGTATAACCCCTCACCCGCACTCAGGCACCTCGAGAAAAATCCATTCTCTTTAAACAAAAACCAAGCTTAGAGAAAAGCCAACAGGCCAGGCGCTGCATCGGCAAGCATGGTTTCCATCCTGAGTGTTAGCAGTCCTGGGAGCGTAGCTGATTTGCTGGAAAACGATAGTGTAGCATGTATGCTGCACGAGACGCCTTTAGCAGATTAGATAGACATGGTTTCGGTTCTGCGCACTGACTCCTGGGAGTTTGAACCGTCCCTTGGCTGGAAGCTCAAGCTTAGAACAGCAGTGCTGATATGGCTCACCCGCATACCGGACTGCTGCATGTTCTGCGCATGGTCTTTCCCTGGCGAGCACATTGACCGCTGTGGTCGCAGGCTGGAAGTCCCCAAGACACCATGCTTATCGGACATGAGGCCATATTCATCCTGCCTGTGCAGCACAACCGAGCTGCATAAAGGCTCCGCGCGCCTGGAAGTTCACCTTTCGCACCCAGGGCGAGCTTTCAGGCTTGGAAATGCCATGGCAACAGGCGGCGCTGCATATGTTCTAAGCATGGTTTCCGCACCTGAGGCATGCCTCAGTTCCGAGGGATTTTGGGACGGCAGACTCAGGCACATAGCATGCTTAGTATGCATGCATACGGTACCTTGAGTGCCTTGATTAGATAAGCATGGTCTCACACGTTCCGAGGGGTGCTTGCTGGCTCCTCCAGGTTAGACTGCCAGCACTACAAGAGGTCAAACTTAGAACCTGTGCTAGGGCTGGCCCACGGCTCATCTGACTGCTGCATATGTTCTGAGCGTGATCTTTTCAACTCGCGGGCATGTCGGTTCCTGGGGGATCTGCGTGCAGATCTTTGAAAAACCATGCTTAGAAGGCGATTAGGCCCTAGGGCTGGTGCTGTGGCGTTACCGCTTTCAAAGAGTCGCAGGCTCATCAGCATGGTGTTTTACGTCTGAGGCGACCGACTCAGGAGCTGGGTGGACATAGAAATGCGAGCGTTTAGGACTATGACGTGTGGCAGCTGCGCAGGGGGCCGTGCACAGAGCGATGATGGGCTGGCAGGCGCGGCAGACGGATGGGGTGGGAGAAGCGCGCGCGCCCACGGGAGGTGAGCGTCGTCGGCGAAGGACTAATTCAAATAATCCTTCTATCTGTATCAATATTCTGGTCGCCCCGGCGACCACTAACCCACGGGTCTTCGTGGTCCGGATCGATGCGCGCCACATCCGGCGTCTGGCCCTGCGAATTCGGGCGCAAATGCATATGGCTCCAGGGAACCCCAGTCACGCAACCAGTCATCCTTGGCGTAACCCGGCAGCTCATAGGAATAATTCACGGACTCCGCGGTGCCCAAACACGCCACCGCCATGGTAATCCTCGAAGCTGGCGCCCGAACGCTTCCCCTTATAGTCCGCAGGATACGGAACGTGGAATTTCCGCAACACCCGCATAGTGGCTAAACGGCCGCTGGCACGTGAACTGCAACGGCACCGACCAGTCCAATAAGCCCTCGGCTCCGTGCGTGCAACCACCGAATTCAACGAATCCAGCTTCGGCACCCGCGGCGGCGTCACCACCAGCCACTGCCCGGGTCGAGGCAATCATCCTCAGCATAGATACGCACCGCATCCGCCTCCTTCGGCAGATCATCAATAGGAAGCCGCAGGTTACGCCACTCTTTTCGGGCCAATATCCAGCATCCGGGTCTCACCTAACTTATCCACCCCGCCGGAAGCATTCTTCTTGCCGTACTCCAACAGCAACTTCCGGCCCTCCTGGGTGACACCATCAGCGTCAACACCCTCAATAATGCCCGCCGCCGACACCACAATCAGCGGCGCCTCCGGCGTGGACTTTGGCAAGTCATACCAGTCCGTGGTGATCTGCGCATATATTGGCGGCCCACCGTATACGAGCCCATCACCGGCACCTTCGCCGGATCCAGGTTAAACGGCAGCACCCACTTCGAACCATTCACACCTCTCGTGGCGCTCGGCCTACCCTCCACATTCAGACGATCCCTGCACTCACCAGGTCCGGCAGCTGGTAGCTCCCCAATTGGGGAATCCGATCCGGCTCAAAAACCCCGGGTTTCTTTATCCACCTGGAGGGAATCCCCCAACTTACTGGTGAGCGGCTTCAAGAACGACTCGTTCGTGTTTGTCTCCACCAGCACGTAATCCGCCAGGCCACAGGTCTTCCCCACAACACTGTTCATATTCCCCAAGCCCACCGAATACGCCGGATATTGGGTGATAAACGCCTTCGCAGAACGACAGCATGGAAAGACAGGATCGCCACCAGGCAAAAACGCCGCAATCGGGGCGGAGAATAATAACGTAAACCGGCTGGGTTTCCGGTCCGCCTTCATAGGCTGCCACGCATCATCCAACTCCGTAGCCAACCCCACCCGGAACGACGCACAATACCAACCAGCAGCACAATCACGGAAATCACCATGACCACCGTGGACGCCTCAATCGCCTTAGAACTGGATGGACTTATCCCACCACGGAATCCGTATAGCTGGGCACATACCACCAGCCAGTTCTATGTGCCTGACAGGGCGAACGCAAACATAAACAACAACCCGCCCAACACTAGGTGCGGGTATGCCGCGACCGGTGCGCGAACTCGCTCGTGCCAATCGCCCCCAGGCCACCCAAGGCCGCCGCGATACCGGTCTTAGCCACCCTGAAGTGGTGGGTCCACTTCGTCGGGTGAAACTCATAAAGAACAAGGGTGCCGATGAAAATCATCATCAGCCGCAGCGACGGGCCCTGGCTCGACCCCGGCACCTTACCGTTCCGCAGCATCGAGCGCGAACACAAGCACAATGCTCATGAAACGCAATCAACACCCGCAAAGCGGCGGGAGAAACGACCCATCCACCTCCTGCTGGAACAGCACGCATGCAGCGCACCCACTCCTGGAACCACTGCAATGACGGACCCTTATCCGCACGCACATAGCGGTGGACTCGCACATTCTGCGAGCGTTTGATCCCCGAACACGGCAATAAACACCGACGTGCCGGCCGCCATAAATGGCGCTAACATGGCCGTCCACCCCGCTGATCCGCTGCCACCGGTGGAATCCTCCGTCACCCCTGAAATGAGTCCAACCACCGGTTCGCATGATCCGAATTCATTCGACAGCGTCACTAGCAGACGCCGACACCGCCATCAGGCCGGTCGCACGCCAAGGTGAACGCCGCAATGATCGTGCCAATAGCCGCCGGCGTCAACCGCTTCGTCTTTCGATGGAACGTCTGAACGACACCCAGGCGGTCAACGTGCCCCAATGCAATGACATCAGCGCCCGGCGCAAACCATTATTATAGGGAAGCCAAAACGCCAGCATGAGCGCCGCCGTCCACGTGCCGCCCACGGGCGGCAATCGCACCCAGGCGCGGCAATACCTCCCGGGACACAGCAACTACAGCCAGATCAACCGTAGCCACCAGCGACGGCAGCCGCATCCACGTGGACGCGGTCGACACCCGGTCATTAACGCCAAGAAAATCATAATAGGGTGACCGACAGGGGATTGGGAACCCTGCAAACCACCGCCAGTAGAAGTTGGCCATCATAGTCCGACTCCAACGACACCCGGGCCATGGTCAAAATAAACCCATCATCGACGTGTTTGCCCTGAAGAAATACCACAGCACAACACCCGCCACCAGGCCATCCAAAGGGCGCTGGCCGGAAAACCCTTCGGCCAGAACGGATACCAGCCTTTACCATCCAACGGTCAACGTGGAATAGCGCCTACAACGCCACAGGGTGCAAGCACCCCCGCTGATCATGGGTGAAATATCTCAGCACGGTGGGGAGGAGGTGTAGAGGGAATTGATCTCACCTGCACATTGAGCCCGTCCTGGATGAGCGGGCCTGCATCCCCCGGTCAGTTCGGTGTAAAATGCCGGAAATTTGGGGGTCGCAGATCCTGCCCTTTATCGTCCTCTTTTGTCGTTGGTCTTGCGCTAGCGGCACGGCCGTTGGCGTCGGTGGCGCTGGGATTTTCCACCAGGTTCCCTCTGCAGCCCGGGAGTGGATTTTCAGCACCGCATCCCCGCGGCAGGCGGCCACGTCCTCAAGGCATCCATTTGAAGAACACATTATCCCGCAGCACCACGTCCAGCGCACTCTTGTCGGAGCGCACGAAGAGACCACGTCTGGTCGCTTTTTCGCTTGTCGACGGCAGGGTGCTCACCACCGTGGTTCTGTCCTCACGCAGGGATTTCAGCGCAGGACCGGCACCGTGATGTCAAGGGTTTTCCGGTGCGTATGACACCAGGGGCGCGTTGACGCTATTGAGATTCCTGCCTTTGCGGCCAGTGTCGGGAGGACTGCACCTGGTCCACCGGCATGAATGGGGTGAGCATGAAAAGCACAAATCCCACCACATTCGCTGATGGTGCGCCGTAACATGGCGTCTTTGGCTGCCACACTTGAGGTCGTAAAGCGTCGCTGCTCGGGCGCGACTTGCGGGTCGATTGGGGTATCGCTCTGTTTCTCGTCCATGTTATCCATCTTCTACCTCGCGTTATCTCGCGAGCTTCGTACTGCCACCACAAATGGGCCCAATCTGTTTGACTTCCCATCCTGCCGTCGCCCACGAACACTTCCTGGGTTGAACCCGAGGTCGTGGAACCGCACATTGGGGATTATTCTGGGTAAATGTCTTCGGCCAGGTCCTACACCCACCACGCGCTGTCTTTACCTGCGGCTTTGTCCTGCTTATAGGATTCCCAGTCCGCCCTGAACACGAAATGATTTGTGCAAGGGCCCGCCACTGCCTCTGGTATTTTGCCAAGAATTTTCGGGCGTGTTGGCGTTTTCCTAACTGCTCCACGCCCACCCGTAATCGTTTTGGCTGCGCACGTCAGAATTCCCCAGTGGGCTGGCATAGTGGCTGGTAAACGCCTGGAAACCCCGGTACGGGTAATGATATGAAGTTTAATCTGGTCCGTGAGTACCACGGTTTCCATTGCGTCAGAACCCCATGCGCTTGTCGATGAACTCCGCCACCTGCTTGTAGTACTGGGTAGAATCCGGCGGATACAGGTCGGCCCGCTCGTAACCATCCGTGTCCGAATGCCACGCCTCAATCGGGTCCGCATTCTGGTTTGGAATGTTTTAGTATAGCTGAGGCGCCCACCACGAGGATCGCCAGGAATCACGCAGGTAATCATCCACGACGTCTCTCACATCGAACTCTTGGGGAATGCCACTGGTGGATCGCATAAATCCGCAGCTCGAGCCACGCCCAACACGCCGGCCGTCGCGCCAGGTGGTAGCAATCACCACATCCATGCGGAACCCAAGCAGCGTCGACCCTAGGAGGGTAAACACCATGGAGAGCGCCACCCAGCCGTAGAACACCAGCGCCACCCCAGCATGCGCATCATGATTAGCTGGACCGCACAATCAAATACACCAGGCCGATCGCGCATAGCAGCCCAATCACCGACGGTGCCACATGGGCAGTGGCACCTGCGCGCCTCCAGGGGAAGATAATGCCGAGGCGGTCGCCCCGACACTGAGCGCCCCCGAAGAATGGCCAGGAAAGTAGGGCGCCCACCAAATGGCTGATCGACATGGACCCCACCCCGATAATGACTCAATCGGATAAATGGGGTTACCGACTTCCAGCCACCACGAGAACAGCGGCAATCACCATGGTGCTGAGCACCACCACCGCCGTATAGGTATAGGACGACGCCGAACACCCCAGGTAGACACAATCAACCCACCATGGCGCGTCTGACCCACCAACGCCCGGCGGGCGGGCCACCACGCGCGGCGGCACGCAGGGAAATAATGTCGGCGGCGAAGGGTTTCCCTCAAGGCGCTCATCACCAGGGTGACTACGTGTGCTGACCAGCGCAATCGCGGGTGGCCACCGGCAGGCTGCCCACCAGCTGCCGCCACACCGGCACCAGGTGGAGCCGGCGGCGGCCAGGATATCAACGCCCACGGCTGAAACACCTCAGCCCGGCATGCCCAAGAGGTTCGGCTAGCCGGCCCCCGAGACCAAAACCACATGGCCGGGTATGAAGGTAGGGTCAATATAGTTCATGTCCGAGAGCTGACATCGTCGGCCATGCGGGTCATGAACTGGGTGCGGAACCCCTATCCACCGTGATGCATCCAAATACAGCCGGGTGCGCCAAGTGAAGTGGGCCAAGTGGTGACGATCAATGCTGCGGGGGACAGGTAGCTGACCACATGTGATCCAGGTGCGGCCACCGGGGTGCGCTGTTGCTTTCTTCTCATCTAACACCCACAATAGGTGGAGGCCCAGCCACCGTGAGCAAGACTAGCACGAGTCCCAAAACGTGCCATTAGCCTGAATCACATTGAAGGCTCCAGGCTGGCAGGTGCGTGGGTTTTCGAACGCAAACCAGCACTCTAGCGCGAAGACCGCACCGCCTAGAGCTGCGGCAATAATGCCACATTGCGCGTGGGGTGCTCAGACATCGGGACCATATTCCTGCAACCGTGAGGTATCAACGAAGTCCCGTTGACCTGATTCCGTTAAAGCCACACTCACTAGTCTTTCACATTGCTCTGATGACAGCCCCCTCGAACATTCCCTAGCTGCGCCAGGGATACATCTCAAAACGGGGGCGGAAAACCTGAACGGCTGTAAACCGGTAGAAAACTGGTTAGAACGAGCAGTTACGGAAAATCTTCTGCGGAATCACCTTTAAACGCCAACGACACCGGCTGGAACAACGGGTGCACGAAGATTGCTTCCCTTGTGCGACACTACTCACGTGCGTCGGCAACAACGCCTTGGCCACATCTTCCTTATTCACGTCACACGGGGCCTCGGGCTCACCGGCAACGGTGGACATCTTAGGCACCACCCTGACGGTCAGCAGCACATTCTAGCCGCCGACATCGCGCAGGGCCCGCCCAGAGTTCACATAGAAACCATCCATGCCGGGCCTTTGGCAGCGCCATGCACACAAAATTCGGTCGGCGAACCCGCTGGCCAGCCACCGAACTCAGCGCAATAATATTGCCGTGGCCCTGGGTCCGGAACTTTCGGCCAACAGCACACCACGACACCAGCCGGTGAAGTTGGTTTGCGCCGACTCCACGGCCAGCTTCTGGTCGTGCCACAGGGCCTCCTGGTCGCCCAGGGTGCCGAAAGCCACGATAGCGATGTCGATGTCGCCACCGGCAAACGCCTTGTCGATGACCTTCGGATGGTTGGCGAAATCGGGTGGCGTCAGAAATCAATGACTCAACCTCGGAGGCGCCGGCGGCTCACCAAGGTGACAGAGCTGTCAAGCCAGGGCGAATTCTTCCGAGCAGCCAACACCACCTTGGCTGGGCCCTCTCGACAGAAAACTCCGTGACGAGTAAGCTGAGGCCGATCTCCGAGGTGCCGCCGAGCAATAGAAGACTTTGGGCTTGACCCACAGCGTTCAACATTTTTACTTCACATGCCTTCTTGTTAGTTCAGTTCCAGTCGACGGACATATCGGAGGCGAACACTGTGGGTCGATCTCGTGCCGCAACTTCAACCAATCCTTTCAAACCCGGATACATCTTATGGAAGTTCTCGGCGGAGGTACGGGACCCTCAGTCAAATACAGCCAGCCACCAAACTCCATGACCTGGCGGTCCAGATCATCCAAGAATGCGCTCCAGGCCCTTCTTGATGAAGTCCACGCACACATTCCAGCCCGGCATCAGGGTATGACTAAGGGGCACGGTTACCTGGGCCAAATAGCTTGAACACGTTCAGGGCCGAATAGTGGCCGGAACGCTGAATATCGCGCACAATCTCCTTGAACGGCTCCACTGCATCGGTGGGCACCACGAACTGGTACTGCAAGAAGCCCTTGGAGCCATAGCCACGGTTCCACCCCCGATGAGGTCGAGTGGCTGGTAGAACTGGGTGAGGTTTTGCACGGTTCTGTAGGTGCTCGACTTGAGCCACTACAATTCCCAATGGCAATCATGCTGAGCTTATTCATGGTGAAGGAGGGGAAAATATCCCGGCACCGCCACCAATTGGGGAGCATTGAACTGCAGGGTTCCTTTTGGCCAGCTTCGGGTGCCAACTCCTCCAACTGGGCTAGCGTGGCGAGTGAACCGCGGGAAATAGCGGCTCGTCCCAGCTTCGGCTCCGGGGAAATTGCATCAAACCAGGCGGAAGAATAGGGTAGATTGGCAGCCGGAACCATCCGAGGTGGAAGGCCACGGTTTCATCCAGGTTGGCGGTGAGGTCGCCGTCGGCAATGAAGTAGGCGGTCCCGGTCTTGGTCATCTTGATGCGGGCCTGAGAATGATGCCGGTCAACCCCATGCCACCAACGGTGGCTCAGAACAGGTCACCCTTGTGGGTCATCGGGGGTGCCCTCCGGTTCAAGATGCAGGATCCGACCGTCGGCAACCAATAATTCCATCGACACCACATGGTCGCCGGGGCGAGCCGCAGAGGTGGTGGTTCTCTACCGTGAATGTCGGGGCCAATGGCGCCACTAATGGTGACCTGGCGGGTGCCAGGGAGCACTGGAACCCACAGGCCATAGTGGCAGGCGGCCTTCATCAATTGGTCGAGGTGACACCACCATCAACGTCGACAATGGCGGTCTCCGGGTCGATGGAGTGAATGTGATTCACCGGCTGCATGTCAATGACCAGGCTGCCAGCGTTTTTGGGTCGGGTCGCCATAGGAGCGGCCCATGCCCCGGGCGATCACACCCCCGCTTGAGGTGAGTCGGTTTATCGGCGTTGGATTCTGACACTCAGGGCAACCGCATCGAGCAATCTCTTCCACGTCCGGGTGGCAAGCACCTGGGCGGTGGTGGGCGGTCCGGCCCCAACCGGTGAGTTTCTGTGTGGTTGTGGAAAGGTTTGACGTTGCGTCATTCGGGTCAGCCCTACCTTCTCTATGCTTCTTGGGTTAAGTTCAAATTTTCCTCACGCTCAACCCTACCTATTTTTGGGTTTCGACTACTGCAAGCGGGAGCATGAAAGCGAGATCACCCTCAACTCGCCTGCTGTCTGATTTTCGGATTTCCTCCCCGCTCTGAGGGGTAGCACACAGCAGAACGTGACGTATCACTCATACAATGGGACGGATGAGTGGGGACTCAGGTCCGCTGAGTTCACGGATCTCTGTGGGTAATTCTTTCCTACAGTGATGGTTGGTCCATCATAAAGTGTTGAGAATCTCATACACCCGAATACGTGATGCGGAATCCAAGAATGGTAGCTCTTGTGCCATAAGGGTTGTCATAAAAATTGTCGAGCGGCAGATTTGTGTGATCCGCGGCGGCATGGTCAGGGAAACATTCTTCTTAAACAGGCCAAACATGATGATATGCTATCTGGTGGTGGAAACCATGGGCAAAAAGCGTCGAAAAGCTCGGCGGAAAGCCGCCATAAAAATTGCCCCCATTTAACCCTGCGTAAGCAAGAGTGATAACACATGTTTTCTTTTGTGTAATTCTCAGACTGTTTCGGCAATTTTCTCATTTTTCGCCACTACTGTGGGTACCATGTCCACCCCAGTAAGTAGTAGCTCGTAGCGGCACTGCGGCAGCTACCTATGCGCAGTCAACGCTGATAATCCAAGCTCAGGTTGTATCCACCGACCACGAGATTATCCGCCATATCGGTGTTGATAGCGCCGTAACGGTGGCGGAATCTCTATAACATCATTATGATTTGCTTTGACCTCGAGTAACCCAGAATTTGACCGTTATTGCTGCAACTTCGGGGTACTACCTCAGATCCCGACAGTTTATTATGCGGGAGCATTTACTGCTCGATGGGTGATGAATTTCATTGTGTGGTGGGTTTTATGGCAAATCCGTATTCAACTTATTGAAATTATCGCCCGTGATAATGGCACCCCACCGCATTATGTGTAGGCGGTTTTCGGGTCCATGGCGGATCTCCTGTTTGACGACTCCGATGACCGCGGACGATTTCTGACGATTTCTACGATGGTGACGCCAGTAGTCCGGGCGGTAGTCCTGGTGGTCCGGGTGTTTCCCGGTCCTCCTGGCGGCCCCGGCGCGTCGGTTGCTTCTGGGTTTGCGGGCGCCGTTGATGCCCACGGCAACCCGAGCGCCGCCCCGCCGGCAATTCCGGCGCCATCGACCGCATGCGGTTATGCGCCACCCGCCAGGACAGCTTCGACCCTCACAAGGATCAACACCCGCTCACCGGGCGCCGAAACCATCGAAACCGTGCTGACGCACCCGACCCGAGCCAGCCAACCTGATTCGGCGCCCGGGATTTTGACTTTGTGCCGCTGCTGCAGGCCATTGATTTTCCCGCACTTCGACATCGACCCGAGGTCGCCATGATGTCGCGGTGCCGCCGGTGGAGGAAGACCCGGTGCAGCAGGGACGCGTTTTGGGCGGTGGTCCTGGGGCTCCAGCTGCATGAGCGATGAGGAAGTGACCGATGCGATCATTGAAAGTATCGTGCAGGCCCTCGGTTGGAACAAAACAGCGAACGAGGTGCGCGCACCAGCCCAAACTCGCTGAAACATTTGCGGGATATTGGGGGTTATCGTCCCCAGTGGAGCGCATTGAGATTTCACCGAACTGCTCCGCCTGTAACTCTGGTGGTTTTATGACAGCAACCCCACCAGGCACTCCCGCCACCCTCACCACGTCAGCATCCATGCCTTCCGAATCGCCCCGAGCAGCCCACGCAGCGCAGCATCGTCGGCATCGCCGCAGTCGGTGCAGCAGTCGCAGCCTGATGATTCGCTGCGCACCCAGCTCGTCCGGTTCATCGCGGTGGGCGTGGTGTGCGCCGTTATCGACTACGGCACAACCCTGCTACTGGACTATGTGCTGGGGGTGCCCCTGGGGGTGGGCTAAGGCAGTGGGGTGGGTTGCTGGCACCACATCTGCCCTATTCTCATGAACGCCAAATGGACGTTCAATTGAAAAACTTTCTGCGAAGGCAACCGTGGCTGTGGCCATCCTGTACCTGTCCACGTTTGCCGTCTAGAAACATTCTGTACAAGGTGGTGCCGATGCTGCTGCACTTCTCTCGAGCTGCCCAAGTTCGTCGTGGACACGATTTCTCTGTCATCGCCCAAGGCGTGGCCACCGTGACGAACTTTGTCATGCAGCGGGCATTTATTTTTCTAAAACAACGCTAGCCCGCTTATCGACGTTTCCGCGGTCGACTCAGCCCCTGTTGCCGAGAAAACCTAAACAGCCGTTTTTGGCTGTTTTAGGCAAAGTGTATCAATGTTCTCGAGGTCATGATGTCGTATAGACCACCTCCTTCCATGGGGTCAGAGTACTCCATTTCGATGGAATGGTTTTTGTACAGATTCGCATCTGTGTGCAATGGGGTGAGGGGAGCCAGGTTGGCGTCGAAAAAGCTCAGCATGAAGGATCGCAATGACCATAATTGGCGGTAAAAAGCATCTGGTGTGCGCGACTCCTCTGCAGTGACTTCCTGTCTAACCTGGCCACATCGCTGGCGGCGAAGATCATTAGCCTGTGGTCTCGTTCTTGCGGTGTTTGGCGGGAACGTTCCGTGCCGTGGGTGAGCGGGTTCGACCGTCATCGCGGTTGCCCAGCTGCTCGCCGGGCTGTTCACGGGCGCGGTGTCGGACCGCCACGACCCGATAGCCACTGCCGACCATGGTGCACGCCTGGTGCGGGCGGTTGCGAGCGCCGGGATTATTGCGATCCTGGTCTTCTGCCCGATCGGGGTTTGGCGGCCGTTCTAGCGGTCACGCCCGCCATCATCGAGGCCGATGTGCGACACAGCCTATCTGCCGGCCGCCGCGTCGGTTTCCCACCGATTGGCGGACGGTCAGGAGCTCGTGCGGCTGCTCGGCTGGTTGCGGTTTTTCGCCTTGCTAGGGGTCCATGGCGGGTGCCAATTTTGGCTGGTATTGGTGCTGATCGGGTTGGTTTGCCGGCACCATGGCGCTGGAAACCGCTGGCGTTGCTCGTGGCGGCGCTGATTCTCGCCCCATTCGCCACAGTATGAGTCGACAAACCGCCGGGCCCGCTGAGGGGTTTTGGTCGCGTGAAAGCTGGGCCCGCGCCATGGTCGGTCTGGAAAGTTACCAGGTGATGCTGCCCTTTTGCGATCCTGGAGGCTGTCAGTTCGTCGGCGTTGAGCATGGTGGCCATTTATTTTTTCACCGCCACGCTGCATGTTTCCCGGCCACCTGGTATGGGGTGGAGAATGCCCTGGTTGCTGCTGGTTATGCGATAGGCTACCTCACCGCCCCGTGGCTGTCGGAGCGCATGAGGCTCTTTAAGCTCCTGGCACTCAGTAATCTTGCGGTGAGTCTCCTCCTGGCTGTCATTTCGGTGACAGATTCCGCGCTGATTGCCGTCGGTTGTCGTTTTAGCTTTTGCGACGAGGCCAGAGGGTGCTCAATCCACCATTCCAGACAATCTTCGTCCAGGCTGTTCCATCCGAAAAAGGTCGGCCAGGCAATGTCGGTGTTCATCAAGTGTTGTCGGTGCGGTGGGCGCCTTGGCTGTCCCCCTGTGGGGTGTGGTTGCTCGACACGCTTGTTGGCATCAGCCCACAACAGGATTGATCCGTATCGAACCATCCTGCTCTATCATTGTCGTAGTGCACGCCGCCATGGTGGTATGCGCCCTGACGAACCGGCGTGTGCGCGCCATCAGCATTGATTGAGGGCCGAATGTCGGTGAACCTCAAACTTAGCGACCGTGCTCCTGCTGCTGCACTGCTGCGCTCACCGTGCCCGCGCGTAGCACATGCCCAAGCATGGTGTTTGAGGGCTGCCGGCCTGAATCCCTGGAGCCAATGTGCTCGCTAGGGAAAGACCATGCTTAGAGACATGCGCTGGGGCTGGTCACCCGAGACACCCGATTGCCGCATATGTTCTAAGCTTGGACTTCTATCGATGGCAGTTCAACTCCAGGAGTCAGTACGCCCTGGATGAAACCATGCTTATCTGACCTGCTGCCCCCAAGGTGTCGCTGCATCATATCTGATAAGCATGAGTTTTTCAAAAATCTGCCACCCTAAACGCCCAGGAGCTGGCACTCTCGGATGGAAACCATGCTTAGGAACATATGCAGCGCTGCTCTGGGTTGCTGGTAGGCTTCTCCCTAAGCTTGGTCTTTATGTAAAGGGTGAGACTTCCAGGGCACCTGGAGGGTTGTAGGTTTAGAGTTTAGTGCTACCTGCAGGATGAATATAGTTTCAGTCTGATAAGCATGGTTTCTCAAAAACCTGCCATCCTAAACCCCTGAGGGGCTGGTGTCAGTCGGGGTGAAAACCATGCTTATTTAGTTTTGCTGTAACCTAAGGGCTGTGGGCCTCGTACTTGATAAGCATGGTTTTTAAAACCGAGCAGTCCAAACTCAAGCTAGACAGAATCCAACTCATAATCAAAGACCATGCTTATCAATCTTGCTATACCGCCGAGAGCATTAGTGGAGTGCCATAATCATGAGCAGCATATCTGATAAGCATGGTGTTTGAGATCTGCTCATCAAATCCCTGAGTCAATATGCTAGCTGGGAAAGACCATGCTTAGAACATGTGCAGCGCCGCCCTGGGTTGCTGCAGCATTTCCCCTAAAGCTTGGTTTTCAGTCGGTGCAGACTCTGTGCCTGGGAGGGTTTTGCAGTTTTAGGTTGTACTGCGCTGATGTTGAGCTGGGGTTTGGGGCTAGCAGATCTTACATACTGGAGATAAGATGGGAGGGAACTTGAAGTCAAGCTCAACGTTTGCGCTGTTGGGTGAAATGAATGGGGCTGCATGTCTGATAAGCATGGTTCTTTAAACTTTGCCACCTTAAACCCCAGGGGCTACTACACCCCCAGAGTGGAGACCATGCTTATCCAACCTGCTATCCCCCAAGGGGCTGTGGCTTTCACCTAGCTGCTCGCAAGAACGCCCATGGAATGGACGCTATCCCCAAGGGGCTGTGGGCTCACTACTCTGATAAGCATGGTGTTTGAGGCTTCCGTGCCTGAACCCCTGGGCCAATGTGGCAGTAGCTAGGAAAGACATGCTATGAACTTGTGCAGCCAGAAGCCGCTGGTAGCCCAAGTGGCAGCATGTTCCAAGCATGGTTTTTCCGCCAACGACACTTCAGCTGATATGGCCTAGGAACAGAAACCGTGCTTATCGAACTTATTCCTCAGGGTGCTGCTGCAGCACATATGATAAGCATGGTCTTTGGAATGCGCCACGCCAAATTCCTGAGACCAACATGCTCGACAGTAAAGACCATGCTTATCTAGTCTACGCCCCAAGCACTCCAGCGAACTGGTCGGAAATATTCACTGCGCCACAAAAGCAGCACACCTGATAAGCATGGTTTTCAAAAATCACCACATCAAACCCCCAAGAGCCAACACACCCTAGATTGAAGACCATGCTTAGAACTTGCAGTATTTGAAGCCAGTGCAACAAATAACTGGCACTTGTTCTAAGCACTGGTACTCTACTGGTCGCAGTTCAAACCTGCAGGAGCCGACTGGCCTCAGGACAGAAACCATGCTTATCTAACCTGCTACCTCACAGCCAAGGGCCTGGTCCTGGGTCTCGCAGCGGCGTAATCAGATCATCAACCATAAAGCGGCACCATGCTCGGCGCATTACAGTACGCATTACAGCGCGGGGTTGTGGTGTCGGGTCTCGAGGTTGTTTGCATTGATACCTTTGCGCTTTTGCGGCCGGAAGAATCGCTCTTTGCGGCCCAACCTGGTGGAGTTTCAGCCATTTCCAGAAACCTTTGGGGTCTTTTGCTTGCACCAGGAAAAACCAGCTCGAATCGGGCATATTCTTTGCGGCAGGAGGCGGCGCATGCCGGGCTGGTTCATGAGGGTAGCCGACGGTTTCGGTAGGTGAAGAATCGCTTTTCCGGATTCTCGGGTATTGCGTATTCTTCCCGCCGAGGATGGGCCGGAATTCTTCGGACCCGTCCGGTGCAGGTAGGCAGTGGTGAGGCAGGTGCCGAAGGGGAGCCCGGATCGGTGCAATCGTCGGTGGTACCCCACCCGTCACCCCTAATGAACAGTCGATAGTCGGGGATGCCGAGTAACCTCGCTGGCTCGCGTGGAGATGAGGGCCCCTGTTGGGAGAGGGAGAGGCGATGCCGGGGAGGTCGTCGCCCAGGTTGCTGGCGATGTCACCGACTTCGGTGCCACGCGGGTCGGTGAGTTCGCCTGCGGAGGCGGCGCCATTCCAGTCCCCGGCGGAGGAGCGCAGGGGCGGTCAGGGTTGCTCGAGGTTGCAGACCACGGGCGACACCTCGGCCAGGTGTGTGGCGGACCGCGCAGTCCTGGAGGGTGGCGAGCACGTCGGGGCCTTCGGTCGACCATCATCATCGGCGCACCATACGGCGTCGGCACTGCGCGAGAGCGCAACCAGGAATCCGTATGCGAATCCGCCAGCGCCACCAGGGCGTTGGTTTTGCTGGGCGAGATATGACGTCCGGTCGCCGGCGATCTCAGCAAGGAGCTTTTCGACAGCCGGGTCAGCGCCGTTGTCCACCACAATAATCCAGTGCACTGGTCGGCTTTGTTGCGCTACCACCTCAGAGAGGATCTCAAGAGTTCTACCCGGTTATGGGGTGACAACAACAGCGGCAGACTTTATCGGTGGTGGAAAGAATCATGGTTCTATTGTTTCATATCGGGCGATAGGGGTTGGGGCTCATTGAGGCCTCCACCTTTCCATGGGCGGTAGAGTAAAAGCTACCTTATAGGGATTTTGTGTTTTGTACCCTATTTGTATGCTTATTTGATATGAACATCACTATCAATAAGCGCTCCATTTTTGCCGTGATTTTTGGGGATTTCCTGGTGGCTGGTGTGACTGCTTGCGCCGTCGATAAGCAAGGGAGAATAAAAAGCTCACCGTTTTGCCACGACTGGTTACATTGGCGACACAGTGAAAAATATTGCCCCGACGCAGACGTGACCGTCATGGTGGGGCCCAGCGGTGACCCGCACACCTACCAACCCACCACCCAAGACACCGAAAAATCTCCAGCTCCGACTTGGTTTTCTGGTCCGGCCTCCACAGCGGAAGCTTCCATATGATCGACCAGCTCAAGTCGCAGGGTGACAGGCAGGTAGCGGTCGACGGGAGGCGATCCCCAGGAAAACCTGCTCGACTGGCCCGACTTGGGCGAAAACGGGGAAAAACTGTACGACCCGCACGTGTGGAACTCCACCGACAACTGGAAATACGTGGTGCAGGCCATCACCGACAAACTCGCCGCCACCGACCCCGCCAGCAAGGACAAGTACCAGGAAAACGCCAAAAATACGGAGCAATCCATGGACGAAACCGCGGCCTACGTCCGAGAAAAATCAACGCAATCCCGGAGGACAAACGCATCCTCATCACCGGGCACGATGCGCTTTTAACTATTTCGGTAAACAATTCGGGCTAGAGATTCGCGCCACAGATTTTGTCACCTCGGAATCCCAAATTTCCCAGCGGAAATCAAGGAATTGGGCGAATAGCATTGCCGAAAAGCAGATCAAAACCATTTTCCAGGACAATCTCGCTTTGAAATCCGCAGGCCATTAACTCGCTGCAAGAAACCGTGAAGGCCGGTGGCTGGGAAGTGACGATTTCCGACAGGAACTCTTCGCCGACTCGCTGGGCCCCAACCCGCCGGGATTGACACCTACCTCGGGGTGATGAAATACAATGCCGATACCATTTTCCGCAGCCCTAGCGAGCTAATACATGGACCCAGCGAGCCAACAAAAACCGTAACACCAGCCCCGGCGACCCCCATCCACGCAAAGCAACCCCGGCAATGTCGGTGACCGATGTCACCGTTTCCTGACGGGCAACCCTTGCCATTGAGACACGCCACCTTCACCGTGCCGGTCGGATCCGTCCTGGGGCTTCGCGCCCGAACGAGCGCCGGCAAATCCACCATCATCAAAGCCGGCCTCGAACTCATGGACCGCACCGGTACCGTGCGGTTTTTCGGCAAACCCCTCGGGGAGGTGCGCCGTAAGGTAGGCCTCACATGCCGCAGGTTGCCCGCGGTGGACTGGGACTATCCCATCACCGTGGAACAGGTGGTGACCATGGGCATGTACACCGAACTCGGCTGGCTGCGCCGCGCCAATGCTGCCCACCGCAGCCGGGTGATGGAAGTCTCTCGACCGGGTAGGCATCGCCGACCTGGCCAAACGGCAAATCTCCGAACTGTCCGGCGGCCAGCGCCGCCGCGTGTTTGCTGGCCCGCATTCTGGGTGCAAAGCCCGGAACTCTACCTGCTGGATGAGCCGTTCGCTGCGTGGATGCCGCCAGCGAACGGGTGATCCAGGGCGTGCTCCACGAGCTGCAGGACCAGGGCGCCACGATCGTCATCGTGCACCACGACCCGTCCACGGTTGCCGAACTTTGCGACCATGTGACCATCCTCAACCGGGAAATCATCGCCACCGGCCCCACCAGCGAGGCGTTTACCAGGAAAACATCACCAAGGCCTTTGGATTGGGGCTACTAGAATGAGCCCTCATCGAGGTTCCTCTCCGAATTCTCCTACCGGCGCATTGTGATCGGCACCATGCTCATCGGGGCCTGCTCCGGGGCCATGGGCACATTCTCTGATTGCGCCGCCAATCACTCATGTCAGACGTGATCGGCCACTCCGCCACCCGGGTGTGATGGGGGCATTCCTAATAGTCAGCCTCATTTTCGGCGGGGTTTGACGCCAGGTCCATGCCGGTGATCGTGGTGGGGCGCTCATCACCGGCCTGATAGCGGTGGTGCTTGCCAATAAGGTGGCTGACACCACCCGGATCGGGATCGACGCCACCATGGCGGTGGTCTTGTCGCTCTTCCTGGGCGGCGGCCTGCTGATCTTGCGGTCATCCAGCGCTCCCACATTCGGGGCAAAGGCGGAATTGAGGAACTCATGTTCGGTAACGCCGCCACGCTACTAAACCTAGATGTGCGAACGATCGCCGTGGTGACGTTTGTGGTGTTTTTCGCCGTCGCGCTCCTGTGGCGACCCATCACCCCTCATGACCTTCGACCCAACATTAGCCAAGGTAAGCGGCCTTAAAACCTCGATTTTATCCCCACACTCTTCGGGCTGATCGTGCTGGCGATCGTGATCGGTGTGAAGGCGGTGGGCCTGATCCCTCGCGATCGCGTTCGCCGTATTCCCCGCCGGCCGCAGGCTCGACAGTTTTTCTCGAACTGTTGGCCGGATGACGTTTCTGTCCGGCCTCTTTGGGGCGGTGGCGTCGGTATTGGGAACCTATATATCGGTGACGATGGGCAAGGGTTCCGACCGGCCCGGTTATCGTGCTAGTGCTGAGCGGGATTGTGCTGGTCTCCATGATCGTCGCACCCCGGCGCGGCGCCATGCACCCTGGCGGAGGTGAGCGTCTATGAGGTTTTGCGGTATCGGTGGCGTTGCTCGCGGCGGTGGTGTCGCCTCACCACGGCGCTGCCCGGAGTGGTACTGGTGTTACGTCGACCAAGCCATGTTGTCGGATGCGCCTCGCATGCGGTGCTGCCGGGCATTGCGATTTCGGCGTTGTGGGCGAGCAGCCCGCGCGACCCGATCCTGCTGGTGGGGGCCACAATCGGCGGGGTGGTGGTGATTGCCGCCACGGAATGGTTGCGGGCCGCGGTCCGGTTTACCGAGGATTCCGCGACCGGCCTGATTTTTCCCCGCGTTTTTCGCCATCGGCGTGATTTTTGATCTCCACCAGGTTTGCGGGCAGCATGATTTTCGGAGCACACGGTGCTGGTGGGGGATTTGAACATTGCGGCCATGTCCCACTGGATTGTGGGCGGCTACGACCTGGGCCCGAAGGACATGTGGATTGTGGGCGGTGCCGGTTTGGTTACCCTGGTGGTGCTGATTTTGGCCCGCCGACCGTTGACGATCGCCACGTTTGACCCGGTGTTTGCCCGCACCATTGGGGTGCGGCACCGCCCTGCTGGACTACCTGGTGATGGTGCTGTCATCCCTGACCGTGGTGGTGGCGTTTAATGCGGCCGGCGCGGTGTTGGTGGTGGCGCTCATGATTGTGCCCGCCGCCACGGCGTTGTTGGTCACCCATGCCGGGGGCGATGCTGGTGGTTACGTTATTGGTGGCGCTTATTGGCTCCCAGGTTGGTTTTGGGTTGCCTATAAGTTTTAATACGGCGACGTCCCCAACCATGGCGTTTGTCGACGGCCTGCTCTTCCTCGCCGTGTGGGTGGTGGTCCGCCTGCGGTCCCGCACGTAAGCTTAACGACGCCCCTACGAGTGCAATTGGGGCGTCAATGAGCGTGAAGACCGCCACCTGCTCCCGGGTGGCACTATTATCTTCTATACCAACACCAAAGGTGAATTTGCGATATATCTTCCCAGGTGCTCCGATTGTGGGCGTTGCTACTGCAACACTGCTGGTAGGGATGGCCGTTAATGTTGATGCGGGCGGCTCGGTGGTCGTCTGGTTGGAGTCGTTCTTCTTTTTCATCAGCTCATCACATGTAGCCGCTAAGCAATGGCTCATTTTTCTCATGCCCATACTTAGAAGTAGCACCCAAGCCGTGACCCTGTCATGCCCGTAGAAATAAGGTCAGGATGCAAAACCCTACTGGTGACGTTTCCCCGCCAAGATTGCGCAGAGTTTAATAGAAAGTTTGAACCTATTTTACAACTAAAGAACACCCCCAAAAATGATGGGCGGGGAAGATTTCGCTGTGTTTTCCCTTCGATAGGGAGGGAACAAATAGGGCACCACTCAACCCATTGGGCACCCAAACTCATCATCTGGCTGCGCTGCTACCAGCAGAAACGTCAAAAACCGCGATCTAATGAGTCGAAAAATCATAAATAGCAGGCACCTCCGTTGGCTAGAAACGAGGTGCCCACTACCTAAATCATAACGTGAAACTTGAAAAAGCATCTAGTTGGCATCCTTGTTACCCTAAGATAGTTCATTTGATATCAACCAGAGACCTGAGGCGCAAGCATGCATCCCCACAACCCAACGCAGACACCGCAAAACCCCAATAGATTTTGCACCACGGGTAGCAGTTATCCCTACAAGTGGATTGGGTACATCCACATACATCACCCTCGCGCCGGGTCCGCCAGCATGCGCAGAAATGCCTTTTGCTTCATCGTTGGCGCCAATGAGCTAGTCGACGTCCGCCTGCGGCGGATTATGCTCGGCAATCAGATCGGTCACAATGGATCGGACCAGCCGCCAATAATGGCGCGGATCATCAGGCAGCTGATCTACAAACGCCGCCAGGTTGCCGGGAATGGCGGCATAATATCACCTGGCGATGAGACACGTCGTAGTCATCAGTCATGGTGATGGCGCCATCCCGGATGGAGTACACCCGTGGCCCGGGCCGGTAGGCCCGCAGGCCGGAGAAATCGAAGGCAGATTCCCTGGTATTGGAAGTCATCATCCACATACACCAGGGTGTTTTGCAAATGCGCTTCCAAAGCAATGCCCGCATGCCACATGGTGGGCAGCACCGTTGATAGTAGGTCGCGGGCGTAGCGGGAAAAAGAACTCTTCCGTCACCGTGGGCGGTCCCCGCAGCGCAGCAGCCGTGATGGCCGTCCGGGTGTGGACTCGCGGATGAGCGTGCTCAATCCCCGAACCGCCCGCGGATTCGTCTTCGGCCCATCGTAGGGCGCACCCAGCGATCTCCGGCAGCAGATCGCACGGCAGCCTAAGCCGGCCAGGTGGGCGGCCACCAGCGAGGTGCCCGAGGGCGGAATCCCGCGACATGGACCGCCGCGTCGACGTCACGTCGCATCCACCGACGATCTTGATGAATAGCCGGCGTCCCGACGTTCCCCAGATGGAACGTCAGTGCGGTTCGGAGCGACTAGCGTGGGCAGCACCGGCAGCGTTGCCCCCAGTGTCGCCATGATCGTGCCGGCGGCGATCTCCCGGGCGAATTCCGCACCGATCACATGTTCCCACTGCCACGGATGGACGGGAACAATGCGCAGCGTAGTGTTCGGCGTATTCTCGGGAAACTCGCCTGCAGTATTGCCGTCATCGTCCCGGTCTCGGCGAGCAGATTGGGGTGAACACCAATCAGTTTGAGATTGGTGGGCCGGAAATTTTCCGGCCCGTACAGTGCGGAATCTTTCGCATCAAACCCCAGGCGCAGCTTCGCCAATGGGTGCACATTGATGGCCGGTGATCGCTGAGAGTCGGCAACAACGCCACGCAGCTCCGGGGAGCGGTGGAGATCAGGTCTGCCGGTGACCGGTAGAATCGGAGCTGACGATCGACAATCTGTTTGACATGGGCCAAGGTGGTCACCGCATTATCCACATCGCATCTCGGGGGTTGCGTGGGCCTTCCACCGCCATGGTTTCGGTGAGGGCGTTCGGACACGTGTTCGCGCGCACGGGAGCTCGTCGACAAGCGGAACCGGTGGAATCGGATTGGGAATCCGCACGTAATCCTGCTCTGTCACCGCCCCCGACAACCGCATGCCAAACATGCGCTTCCGCAGCAGCATCGAGGGACAGATTATCCAGGGCTATCGTACCGGATCAATGCCCGCCGCCTCGCACAGCCCCAACACCAAATTCGTAATCATCGGATAAATCAGCTTGTCGCCGAGGCGGTATCATGGTCGCTCAGGAGTGCGGTGCCCTCAGGAAACCCCAATCGTACCGCTGGCCGAATGCGGAATCGCGCACAATCCGGCACCCGCCAAAATCCCGTACCGTCACCGCATATGGCCAAACCATTTCCGCAGCTCAATGACCGTGTTCTGTGGGTGCGGCTCCATCGCCAACCCCTGGTCCAGCAGTGTGAGCGCCGGCTGGATCAGGATTGTCGACAATCGATCAAAACCACTCCGCCGGGGTCGCCCCCGACTCCGCCAAAAACTCGCGAAGAAATTCTCCCCCGTGAGCGGATTCTGTCGCCAACAGGGCTGCCGCCGGAATCCCCAGGGCGGCACCCGGACGATCGCCCCAAACGAATTCCCATCCGCCTGCGGTACCCGCACCCCCGCCAAGTCCCGCGCCACCCGAAACGCCGGCGTATCATCGCTGGTGTAGGGGGAAATCCCGTCGTGCGCATCAGCTGTTCCGCGCGCTCAGCAATCACCGGCCCCGCCAACGCCGTGTACGAAATCCCCGAATCGCCCCGGTCAGCTGAAACCCCACTGGTTTTGATGTGCACACCCGGTTTCGTCGCTCACCCGCAGCGTCCGCACACTCGATGAGCGGCTCCGCTGCTATCGACGGGCCAGCTCCCGCACATCATCGGACAGTGCCACCTCTGGCACAGGTGCACCGGCACCACCACAAACCCCGGCGGACACTCTCGCCGCCAATCGGTCGGCCAGCGGAATCTGACTGCGAAGCGCCGCAATGAGCAGCATTCCCGAGGTGCGCGCCAGCTGTTCCCGAACCGCCACAAACCGCAGCTGAATCGTTTCTACCTGCTCCGGCAGCACATCCTTATAAAGCGTCCCCAGCCCCAGCGACGTTTTTCGCGCACGGATGTTTTAGGGTGTCCCTCGCACACCAGCTGCTCCATATTGCCCTAACGACGTGCGGCTTTGATAGCGTCGCGCCACGCCCTCACGCGCCCGCGCCAATCCCACCACACTATCCGCCAATTCGGCGGCCGCCCGATCAAAATTTGTGGCTGGAACCGTCAATTCAGATCGAAGCTTCCGCAACACCATTACCGGGTCCTCATCTAGAATCGGTGTATCTGCTGGAATCAACTCTTCTTCTCGTAGCGCCGTAATTAGCCGTGATCGAATGGTTTGTCGAGCAGCCGAAATATCCATGTCTCTATCACCCATTTCTTCCGCCCCACAGCCAATGCGCAGCTAAATCCCGCGTGGGAAACCGATGAACCGGGACTAGGATAAGGCCATGTTGGAAACTCTATGGCCACCAAGCACCCTCCAAATCGGGCGGGTTGGCCTGCGCATCGTCGCCATCACCGATGAGCACCCTGCCCCATGTGTGCACTATGACATTCGCGGACATTTACGGTGACACGATTCCCGATCATGCGTTCACCTGGCTTTTTCACCTCAACCCCCGTGGCCGCAGCCCAATTCCGCTGGGCCAACCGTGCGAATATGAGTTCGAAAGAATGGTCATTGGACCTTGCTGCTTTTAACGAACATACGGGCGAATTTATCGGTGCCATAGACCTCGAGCCACCAACTTTGCCACCACTCGCTGCATAAGCACCGGCCCTGGGTGCTCCACAAGCATCAGGGACGCGGCTATGGCACTCACCATTCGCCGCGCCATCTGCGAATACGGCCTGGTCACCCTGGGCGCCACCGTCATGCAAACCGTCTGGATAGCCGGCAATCACGCTTCTGCAGCGGTGTCCGCCAAGGTCGGTTACCGGGTGGTCGAGTCGGTCACAGCCCCTGCCGGGCCGAACGGCACTCCGCTACCCGCAGTCCTGGCCGAGCTGCGGCGTGACGACTACACCCCCAACCCGACGTCGTCATTACCGGCCACACCCGAGCCTCCATGAATTCCTCACCGGAGAACGCCCAGGGCCCCGCGCCATCCGAATAATTCAGATGACCAGGGCTCGCCGCCGGGCCCGACGAAACCCCGCCCAGGAACCGCCAAAACCCATCGGCGCAGCTAGCCCCGCCACAAACTTTCGCCCCACCCTTATTCAGGGGCGGCGTTCATGTTCTTCGCATCCCCGTTATGCAAATCCTCGATAATGCGTCGCACATGTTCTGCGGCACCCGGGACCTTCATAGGATCCAACAATATCTGGGATCGGGCCGGCTTCCCGAACCTCGCCGATGATCTATCCACAGGGCGGTGTCGCAGAGTTGGGCGAGAAAAATCATTGGAGTGGGAGGCAAACACCAAAATACCGGAGCGTTCTCACCAGCTCCTGAGGCGAGCGGGCCTTGGCCATGAAGGCGGCATCCACCGCCCCTGATTCCCTCGTCGAGAAGCAAAATTTCGGGCTCAATGGAGGTCACCACCCCCAGGGCCAACCTAATGCGCATGCCGGTGGAATAGGTGCGCAGCGGCATGGAAAGGTATTCGCCGAGTTCGGAAAAAATCGGCGATTTCATCTCATTTTTGCTTCATTTGTTTCCGGGTCTGGCCGAGGAATAACCCTGCGGATAATGATGTTCTCATACCCGGAGATCTCCCGGGTCCATACCACACGAGATCGAACACCGGTGCGACCCGGCCGTGGATGTGTGCGGAGCCGCGGTGGGCTCGTAAATGCCGGACAGCAGGCGCAGCAGGGTGGATTTACCGGCACCATTATGGCCAACCAACCCCACGGTCACCCTCGCGGAGATGTAGATTCACATTGCGCAGGGGCCCTCGACCACCACGGTGTTGTCCTTTATTACGGCCGATGGCGCCGCCGGCCGCCCGAGGAAGGCCTTTTTCATGGAGCGGGATTTCGCGTCGAAAATGGGGAAGTCCACGCATGCGTTATAGCATCAATCGAAACCATGAGTCATGTCTCCTTCAAAGTTATACCCAGTAGCTGACCCGGAACCGCCATTGCCGCATGGCGAGCAGGGCGATGATGAGTCCAGCAACGGTACACCCGAGCACAAACCCACCAATGGTAGACGGGCAGGTCGGCGCCGATAAGGGGGGCGCGGACAACCTCCATGTAGTGGTAAAGCGGGTTGAGTTGGGCCAGTTTCGCCCGGTCGGAGATGGCATCCGCCCTGGTCTTTCAGGGTTTGAGTCATCCACACAATGGGCGTGACATAGAACAATAGCTGGGTGCCGGCTTCGAGGAGGGTGCGACGTCCCGGTAGCGGGTGGCTATGATGCCGAAGAACATGGACACCCACACGCCATTGGCAACCAGGAGCATAAGCGCGGGTATGGCCAGGAGGAAATCCCACCCCAATGGCCTAGGGGAAAATAACCATGAGGGCAACCCAAATAATCAAATTATGCCTAGGGAAGAGGGTTTGCTTCCATACGAGTCGGTAGACGTGGACGGAGAGCGCGGAAGGCAGTTGTTTAATTAGGCCCTCATTATCAATAAAAACTTGCGCGCCTTCCTTGATACAACCTGAGATGAACGTCCACATGATAAGCCCTACCGTCACATGGGGAGGAATTGCGCTACCGGAATCTTAAAAGAGAACTGAATATAATAGTCCAAGTGCGGCAGCCATCACACCAGTAGCAATGGTGATCCATAGCGGTCCCTAGGACGGATCGGCGGTATCGTTGTTTAATATCCTGCCAGCCCAGTTGGAGCCACAGTTCGTGTTGGTGAAAAACCACGCACGAGGTCATGCCAGGCGGCGGCGAAGGTCTTTTGAACCTGAGGGTTCAGGGTCCAAGTCGGTCGCATTGGTGATGCGGTTGATCTGTTCTGAGAGCGTCACGGACGTAGTAGTCTGCGGCGGTTTTGCCAGTTTTTCTTCATCTTGATGATCCTGCACAGATTTCTAGCTTAGTGGTCTCTGTGCGCACAATGGATACGGTAGGCATACTATTAAAAGGTTGATTATGGACATGCTGAAGGAGTCCCAGATGGTCTTTGACGTAGCGCGAGTGCGTGGTTTGTACACGTCATTAGGCGATGGTTGGACGTATTTGTCCGCTCATGCCCAGCCGCAAATCCCTCGAACGAGTGTCGTCTGCGGTGGCCCTGCAGTTCCGTCAAGCGCCGGTTGTAGAATATGTGGAGCCCCAAATACGGGTAATCATGGTAATCATTCTGTTGCCCCCTGAAATGGGGAGGCTGGGGGCTGGAGTCGCAAATGAAGGCCGCGCGGCAGGCGGTCGCCGATCTTACTGGCACAACTGCTAATGCTGTGATTCTTGCGCCCAGCATTGATGTTCTTTACCAACGGTTGGATACCGCGCTTCGGCCCGTGCTGCGTCGCGCCAGCTTTTTAGCGTCGCGGGCGGATACCCATCAACTCACCAACGATGATATTGCTTATGCCGAACCGGATTTGGGGACCGGTGAGGTGCCGGCATGGCAGTACACGAATCTCGTGACCGGTGACACGCGGCTGGTGACGTTATCGGCGGTGCATCCCCAGGTAGGCACGGTGAACGATGTGTCCCAGATTTCCGAAAACGTTCGGGAACATTCCCGAGCCTGGGTGCTTGTCGACGCCACTGCGTTGGCGGGATTCTCGCCAATCACTATAGATGACCTGGGGTGGACATGGTGATCGTGGACTGCACGGCCATTGGCGCCCCCAGGTGGCGGCGTTGGCGTTCCGGGACACCTCCATGTTTCCCCGCATCGACATGGCCGCGTTCGCTGAGGATGTGGCCCGCAGGCCTTGTTGCTGGGCTGCCTGCCGCCGTGGATCACCCTTGCCGGGTTGGTAGAGCAGGATCATGGCTCCCGGCGGCAGCGGCTGGAAACCAGCCTGTTTTGAGGCTGGCCTGTATCTGCGGCGCATGGCCGACTATCTGGCGGACTCGTTGAGCAGCATGACTCGGCTGCATGTGTTTGGGGTGACGGGTGAGATCGCCTGATGGGTCGACGGCCACCCGGATTCCCCGGTGACCTTTTTGCATTCCGGGTGTTCCGGCGTCAACGATCCGCCGCCGACTCATAGATAATCGCCTGGTCACCACGGTGGCGAAGCCGGATCCATTACTGTCGGCCATGGGTTTTGGAGGACACCGATGGGGCGATCACGGTGGGCCTGGGGCTATATCACGACTCACGACGTGGATCAGCTCATCCGAGTCCTCGCATCACTCGCATAAATGTTCGATTAACCTTTTGATGCCTCGTTCGAACAAACGTTCAAAACTAGGGTTCCGGTGGCGGCACCGCTGCGGAGCAGCTCGTGGGCGCGGGCGGCGTCGGCAAGTGGAAGAGTGGCATGCAGTTGATGTGTGATGGTGCCGTCGGCCAGCAGCGGCCACACATGTTCGATGGTGTCCGTCACGATTCGGGCCTTGTCGGCGTGGCTGCGGGACCCGAAGGGCCGTCGCTGAGATCGTGCCGCGTTTGGCCAGCAGCTTGCCAATGTTGAGCTCGCCCTTGACCCCGCCCTTGCATCCCGATGATGACCATGTGCCCGTCCGGCGCCAGCGCGGTCACGTTCTGATCCAGATATTTCGCCCCAATGATGTCGAGAATCCGGTCGCACCGGTTTCTTGGAGCACGTCGGCGAAAGTTTTCCTCCCGATAATTGATGAGGATGTCCGCGCCCTAGGCGTCGACAAAGCTTCAAGCTTTTCGACGCTACCAGCGGTGACCGCCACCTGTGCCCCCAAATGCTTCGCCAATTGGATAGCAAACGTACCAATCCCACCCGCGCCCCCGTGAATCAGGACGGTCTGGCCCGCAGCCAACCCGGTGAGCATGCCCAGATTCGACCACACCGTGGCCGCCACCTCAACCACCGCGGCCGCCTGTTCGTAGGACTAACCTTCAGGAATGGGCAGCAGCTGGCCGGCTGGCACCGCCACATATTCGGCGTAGCCCCCGCCCGCCAAGAGACACGCAACCTGCTCACCAACCTGACGGTCGGTGTCACCCGCATCCACGATTTCGCCGGCGCACTCCAACCCCATGATCTCTGATTCGCCTGGTGGGGGCGGGTACAGCCCGCAGCCTGCAATAAATCCGCCCGGTTCACCCCGGTCGCATGGACCTGACGAGCACCTCCCCGGCCCGCAATTGTGGGGTGGGAACCTCAGCCAATTCCAGGTTTTTATCAGCCGTAACAACTATCGCTTTCATGCTTTTTACAGCGTACCGACTTTTTGGTAATCTTTCCTTGTCATAGGGAAGTGTGGCAGAGCGGCCGAATGCACTGGTCTTGAAAACCAGCGATAGGAAACTATCCGGGGGTTCAAATCCCCCCGCTTCCGCAGATCAGAGCCCCCAGCTCGCATCGTACGGTGTGAACTGGGGTTTATTGTGCTATGCGCCCGCGCCGGAACCATTCAACGTGGCGATGGCTCTCTGTAATGTGTCGACCACCTTGGTGAGCCGGTCGATTTCGGCATCCTTGTCGGCGAGTTGTTGCCGCATAAATCCAAGTTCTTGTTCCGTTAGCGCTATCGCTGTGCCGCAGTGAGGCGTCCCCAGATCATTGGCGCAATCTGGCTAGAAAACTCCTGCCGGGCCGCATGAGCTCGTGGTCTTTTCTCCCGGAGTGCTTGCTCTAAATAGGCTATCTTTTCTCTTGGTCGGTCATGTGCGACTCCTTATATATCATAAGTGGATGAGGTTGACCGAGTATTGGCAGGTTTCCTTATTATAGCCTAGTTTGCACGCAGAACATTGCTTAGATTTTTACTATTCGATGGTTCGTCACCTGTAGGTTTTTGTCTGTGTGAAACCTCGTGGTATGTGAAGTGTAAAATATGAGGAATAACATATGTAAATTATGGAAAATCGGTGGTGGTGTTTCTACTTGTCCATTTCCTTGTTACGCCAGTGCCTGACCTGCACCAATGTTGATTTTTCTTTTTGAAGCTGTCGAGAGTGACACCTTCTGCAGGCTGACCATGCAGAATGGGGTTTATTTGTAAAATGGGGTGAATTTGGCTCGAAACTAGCCAGAAATCATCCTACTTTTCAAAAAGCCTGACCTGCACTGATTTCAGGGCTCGTCTGTAAGAGGCCCATTGAGGGCTTCGGCGCGATCCAATGTTTTGATTTTCCTATCCTGTCTAAGCTTCTGGTTAAAAGTGAACGAATCTTATTGATTTTCTTCTTCCGCCAGTACATCACTTAACTTTTGTATATAAATCATCAATCTCTTTGCGTGTCGCACTTTAAATTCGCTTAAATATTCGATAATGAGCTGAGTAATGCCTACTACTGCTGTTTGGTTTTGGATGTATCGTGCCCTATCATTGGTCAGTTTCCAAAGCGAAAGCGGCACTGATATGGATATGTGGTTTCCGCCTCTCAATTAATCTTTCTACGTAGCTGAGCAATCTCTTTGCGGTGGAACAAGGCGGCCTGCACTCGGTCTTAGCAGCAAAACTTCCTGTAATGAAAGGTTACTGCTATTCATAAGTAAATTACCCAGTTTGATCGATTCTACCACTGCAAATTCTCATGTGACAGTTTCTGGGTCCCTCAAAAATTATAATCAGGTAGGCAAAGAAGTTCGCGCTGTCTTCGTGCATTTTCTTGATTCCATAACCCATCTGATCTACTGGTATGGAGTTCGGCCGCTAAGCGGCAAGCATGGGGTTACGGTATATTCTGGGTGTCTTATTGTGTGAGAAGAGAACAAGTGGACCATCTATAAATGCGCCACCGCTGATGAGGCAAGATGGTTTTGATGTTTCGATGACTATTCGGGCCCCACGGCTTCTGTATATAGTTTGAGTGAAGACGGTGCTATGGAATGGCCCCCAAAAGAATTCCTTGTCATATTTTTCTATTTCTATCTGACTGGTGTTCCGTGGCAGCATCCAAACTCCTGTAGTTCCCGATCCTCCCATATACTTTGTGGTGTTGAGTAAAAAGGCCAAAGTGTCTGGCAGGTTTTCCTCACTCACCTAACAGCTCTGGTAGGTAAATTCTGGAGGCGTTGAGGAAATAAGATGGTTTGGCCCTGGGCCAATGTAGCAGTAAAAGAGTTATGCGTGTTAGCCTACCGCGGACTGGCAGATTCGCTTTATTCAAGAAGGTAGGCAGCATCCAGCTGTCTAGGTTCTTCTGGTGGCGCGTCTTTGATGATGGCTACAACGCGACTTTGGCTATTGCTAATGCTTCTTCTATCAAGAGATCGTCAATGAAGCTGTACCAGGGACAGGAAGAATACCAATCTGCGATGGAGGGCTTTTGAGTCTGAATCTGATCGTGGATCGTATCGTAGCTAATGCGCCAATGCTTACCATTACGTCCATAAGCAAATGCTCTACAACACTGGCATTCCCTTTAGGCGCTGCAGGAACTCTAATAAGAGTACACGCCTACTAGGGTGCTCTAGCTCAAATATTCTGAAACGACGAACCTGTTCCAGTATTTTGCGCGATTTTTGCTGTAACTGATTTTAAATCACTGGTTTGCTTCGGTAGTCTGTGCTGACTACCTGGCGTTCTATTCGCTAACTCCAAGGATGATCCTGCTGAACTTTGAGGCTGGCCTCTACTCTGAGAGAGTAGAAAAATATTCTAAAGATCATCATCTTAGCACCTTCGCTCTTTGAACTCAAATCGTCTCATTTTCCCATTCCGATATTAGTCTGTCGAGAATTTGTGGCGTAACTTCATCTTTAAAGTTCTTGACATGAGTAAGGATCAGGTCTCTTGAAGCTTATTTGTTGGAAATATGGATTTGACTTCCCAAGATTATGATGGCTGATGCTGTTTTTGTCTAGCTGCACAGCAAGGTAGATGAGACCGAAAGGATTCAGTTACTTGGCCACTGCAAATCACTTATCACCAATACTCTTTAAGAAACCTCTTCCTCCGAAATAGTCTTTCAATGATTGAATCATCTATTGTTAAAATAAAGTATAGCACACATGTTTGACTAAGTATGCTACGCGCCCCGTGTGCAGGTTTGAGCACCCTCCCAATACCCTCCTTGGATTTTTGCGTCCCCAATCCGGCGAGTGTCGCACCCACCAAGACTGCCGCGAATAATCGGGGCAGGCGGACGCGGGACAGCAAAGAAAGAGGATTGACATCCCTAGGGTGAGGATAAATTGTGTACTACTGTAATCGATGGACGTCATGCTGCGGATTCATCAGGGCAGCGTTCAGAAGTGAGGGTGTCACCGAGATCGGCCTAACGTATTGGTAGAGTTTTGGAAAAACACCCCCAGATTGATATGACTGACTGCTCACATATTGACGCTAATGGTAATAAATTTCATTTAAGAAATTATATAAGATGAGCGCCACATAAGGGTGGTATTAAATAAAACTTATCCTATGGATTATTGGGTCGATTGTCCGCTCAGAATCCTCCGTGGTTTCTCGCATTGTGGGGCTGTGGACGTGGGGCTTTTAAAGGCTTCATTATGCCTTTCGGGTGGCGTCTGAGTTTTGCTTCTGCAAGGATAAGAACTTCTTTTACAGATATTGATAATGTGGCGCAGATTGCCTCAAAGTTCATCAGGTTAATTGCCCGAATTCCACGTAATTGGCTTTGATAGCTGGGATTGGGAAATACCTGTGGATTCTTGAAGTTGAAGTTGCAGAAACATTGTGGTTTAATCGTGCGTCGTTCAGGATCCTCGGCGACGATTTTTTCCAAACGCTCAACATCATTTCTTGATCTACTTCCCATGATGTTGAGCATGTCAGTCGCGCTATATGGATGTCAAAGAGATTAATAGATAAAGTTTATTTGGACTGGATTAAATATCGCTAATTGAACTAATGACTTGTAAGTCGCATAAAAATAGTAGAGGCAGAATTTTTGATTGCGACACAGAACACATTCCCTCACTAGGGGGTGCTACTCATATTGAGGCATGAATGCATAAAGAATCGTCATGCAGCAGCATGTGTGGCGCCCATTCAAAAAGTTGCAAAAATAGCTGATATTCCATAAGTTCCCGCACCTTTGGGCGTCGATAGCACACATGCTTGTCGACGACCCTTACGACGGAAAAACGCCACCCGCAGCGCCTACCGTCGACTAGCGAAAGCCTATTGCGTCCCGGGCCAACTCCGCTCCTCCAGGAGCGACGTAATCACCTCGTCTCCCTCGGTAACGCTGCATGCGCCACCGAACCATCCAACACTATAACCTCCCCAAACTGGGAAAAACTTCGGATCCACCGTCTTATCTGCCGTGGAAATCACCGAATACACCTTCGTAGCTAGGGATCCATCGTCATCCACCTCAAACAGGGACCCCCGTAAATCCTCCTACGCCTGCCCAAACAACTTCACCATAGCTTCCCCTTCGTCGGCAACCCCGCCACGGCGGCGTGCCCAAACCAATGATCGTCGATACCTTTTCCCATCAAACTCGGCTGCCGCAACAACTGGAGTCCTACAATGCCACCAAACGAATGGGCCCACTATGTCAAACGACCGGAATCCCTCACAAATGGCCGTCACGTCCCGAAGCCCGCTCGACAAACGCGCCCGTACCATAATGCGCATAATCGGGAGCTATAAACGGCCGCCCTATCTCATTCAACGCCACCGCCAACGCCCCAAACGCCTTCGGGGTGCTATATGCGCCATGCAGCAACACCACAGGCGTACCACTAGCACCAGTTGATGACGCAGTAACGCCTTTACGCGGATCAAACCGCGGAATCCAGTCGAACAAAGCTATTATTCCTCCTTGCGGGCGGCAAGTAATTGTCAGGCAGCACGCTGCATATCTGCGATCGAAAAGTCTGGCACATATGCAGCACTCTACCGCTAATCCTATCGCTGGAAGAGTCGCGGGGTCGGTATACACCAGGAACCGGCGCATATTCTGGCAAAATTTTCGCTTAAACGACGCCAAACTACGGAACCCATACAGCGGCTCAATGCGGCCCACACATCCGTCACAATATTCAGCGGATTTTCTCTACCAGACGCCTCATGCGCCAACGCGCGCACGGACAAACGAAATCCAGCCTAAACCATCCCTCAGCGGGCCCACCAAAGTTTTCCCGCAATCAAAAACTCCACCACCGGCCTAAAACGCAGCTGGATCCCGCCGCATGAAATCCAACATCCACCGGCAAGCGCCCCATCCTCATACACCGGCAACCAACTCGTCACCCCGTGCAAAATTATCGTGCTCATCCAATGCCAACATCAACCGCACCTCCAGATCATGCGTAAACGTGAAAGATTCCCTCAACATGAACCCCATCTCGCAGTGACTTATCCGATACCCACTCTTCCGACTAACGCCCCGAATCTGGCTACGAGATCATCGTGCCGGCATCATTCCACGTGGTCCACACCGCCCGAATCCCTTCCTACCAGCACGATTCCGGGCGGTCCGCACATCCTGAAACTTCTTCCCCGAAACGTCACTAACTCCGTCGAAACAGTCGACTCTCAGCCACCTGCAACTCTCGACGTGCCCGGCTCGGCCCGCAGCAACTCTGCCCCCACCGAGATACCACGCCAACGTCCACCCTGTTGCTCTGCAAACGTCCAAACTCATCGGCAGCGACTGGGCTGTGGCTCACCCAGAATCTACCACCACCGGCTCACCCAACGTAAGCACCGTCGACGAGATGCAGCCGATATGCCACATAACCAGCGCCATCCTTGGCTCCATCAAGTGCCCTGGCCACAATGTCATCCACGATAAGTCTGACCAGTCGTCAGAAATCTGGTGCATCCGCTGATGCTTCGCATCATCCCCAACTCCACATGCGTCGACCGGCACGCACATATACAGAAAACCGCAACCGCGATCCCACAACACCGGCGGCCACAACCCCAGCCACCAGCCCACAGCTGGTCCGCCGGATGAATATCCGCATAAACACCCTCGACAACACCGGCGGCAACACCACCCGCAGGGCGCTTTATCGTCCCCTAACAGCGACACATGCGGCTCAAAATGATCCCGCAACGCCTGACGCTCCCAACCCACAAACAACTACCAACACCGAAAACGACGATACGCGCAATACCAGTAGCTTTGTCTGTGCCATGCTCCGCCGGCGCCCGGAAATCCCGCCAATATACAAGCAACACCACAATGAGTACCCAACCACGGCAACACCGTCAGCAATCCATACGAAAGCCATGAGATTAATAGGAATATCTGTTTCCAGCTTCGTAATCCGGAGAACCTCCCAAAAACAGCCCGCAATCATCGCCCACAAAACACCTGGGCGACTACCATACGATCAGCCGGCCCTGGCCAACCCGATCGCCAACACCACCGCACAATCAACGGCGCAGATTTAAAAATCGCACCCAACACTCTGAGCCTCACGCACCGTCACGGGCTCTCTCCCACGTGAGCAGATAAATCCGCGACAACGGTGCGTCAGAATCCGATTCACCGACGTCATCAACGGGCCTGCGGCAATCATCACAAACGCCGCGGCAGTGAGCAGCCGAAACTCCTGAAGCGAACTCCGCCGCAACGAACCCCGCACCGGCGTCCGCTGACATCACCGCCCCAGCAACCACCGCCATCAGCCGCGCCACATCCGCAGCGAGAACCCGAATACAACACCATCGACCCGGTAATCAGCAACAACACCACTCAACAGGCGGCGCCGCTAGCCTACCAAAATGCGACGACGCTACCGTCGCCACCCCAAACACCCACGGAATCTGCGACAAAACGGCTCGGTCAGCCATACGCTTTCGCCCACGACGACCGGCACACCACCATCACATCCCGGGTCACCAGCATGCCAATCACCGAAACACTGCGAAGACCAGGCCAAACCCCAAATACTGGCGGCTCCCTCAACATGTATTCGCGGCGCCCCAACACCGCCAACACCACCGTGGCAATCAACAACGCTGGAACGTCTTCTCCGTCAGCCAGAAGTGAAAACCGCCACGACTGGCCCGCCATATCCGACGTCAGCCCATAGGCCCGCTGCGGCGCTGACGGTACGCGGGCCAGCAGCCACATCACCCACGCCACCACAATCAACACTACGATGCTGGTATCCCGGCGCGCCACCTGCAAATAATCCACGTCGCTCGCCGCAGGTATGCCAGTAATTCGCTCGGGCGGCGCCGGGGGCAGCAGTGTTGCGTGCGGTGTTAGTGGCGTTGTTGGAAGTGCCTTGGCGGCTGCGGCGTCCGGGAGGCACCTGATCCTGCGACCTCTTGGTTTTCCGGAAGCGACTGCATCAACGATTTTCCATGCTGCTCTGCCTCTGGCGCTAGCGGCCGTAGTGCTGGTCTCGGGTGCTGGCGGTGCGCGTTGGCAGCTGGCGCCGCTATCGCGCCCTTGTCGGCGCGGCAGTGAGCCACCATCGCCGCCGCAAACGGTACAATGTTTGACCAACCCCGTCCGCCACACGCGGGCCGTATGGGAACCGGGAATCTCCGTGTACCGCGAATCAATCCCAGCATTCTGGGCAATCTCGTGAAGCTGAGTAAGCGCCTGCCGCGAATGCACCATCGGCAGTGCTGGCAATAAACCAGCCGGCCAACCGCCGATATTCGGCCCAGCGCTCTGGAGTAGGGTGTTGTAACAAATTCACCGGATTCACGGCCTGAAACGCTGCCTCGTCATTATTGAAGAACATTTTTAGAGTAGTCGTATGAATTCGCTTGATACTATGTTCGCCCCTGACCAGCATAACTAATGAAAGTACCGTACGAGCTAGGCGAGTTGTCACCACTTGAAGGCGCACAAGTACCCCCATACGGTAGCCCCAATGGTCCAAACGATTCTGGTCACCCTATGCACGGTGAACATGCCGTTTGATGCCAGTTGGCACGTCGTCGGCAAGTGTGTGCACCTTGTATTCCGGGCCGTCAATGCACAACTGGTTGCCGTTGGTCGAACCGGTGGCGTCATATCGGAAAACACGATCGGCGCCACCCGCATGGTGCGCGGCCTGAAACTCTGCAACGCCGCCTGCGGCATTCAGCGGCCCAAACCATTGCCCCGGCGAACCGGGATTGCCCGCCATCATCACCACCACCGGCAGGCGCGCCCCTCGACCAATACGCTGGTGGGATGTAGGGCGAGCGAGGTGCGCTGCCGGGAATCCGCTTTCGACGCCGGGATGTCCACGCTCACCAGCGCCCCGGCCGGGTTGCCGTCGATGGTGGGGGCGGCACTGTTGGTGTTGAAATTCCTGGTGAGGTGAGGGACGACGTTGCGGCTGGGGAGCAGGTCGGCCAGGGTGGCGTATTGGTCGTAGGCGGCATTGGTGAGGCCCATGGCTGGGAGGATGGTGGCGGCGATGGCGACGATGCCGCGCTTGTTGATGCTCAGCGGGATGATGAATGCCAGGAGGCGATGCCGGGTAGAGGATGGGCATCAGTTTTCCATGTACGGGATGATGATGACGTCGTAAAAGCAGCCAAAAAGTGCCGGTAAACAGTGCACTTATCAGGGCGGCTCGAACGAGTATGCGATAAGGCTTGCGCCCAGGCCACCCCAGACGGCAGAGGGCCACGAGTGCGGCGAGAAACAGCGTGACCGCGGCCAGGTTAGTGATGGGAATGCTAGAGCCATTGATGAAGCGTGTGCCATAAATTAGTCAGTGATTACGCCTACAATCGCTGTCACAATGCTGATGATGATGCTGCTATCACAGCGTCCCAAAACGAATCCACGGTGAGCCCGATGCCGAAATGGTGGGCAACTTCGGAGCGCAACCAGCAGCGTGATGGCATTGACTACCAGGAGAAACTGGCCGAGGTGAGGATTGCTGACGGGGAGGCTGATGATCCGCAGCACCTTCCCACGGTGGCTTGGACCACAGACAGTACTGGCTCCGGCGAGGAGGAAGACGACGTAATAATCGTAGTGCCCGTCGCCGACCAGCGTGTGTGGGGGCATGGCCAGATTGATGCCCGGCACAAAATAGATGGCGCACCACAGCGCGAGGGCGAGGGTGATGATTCGGATCGCTAATCGTCCTAGAGTTCCCAGCATTATTATCTCCTAAGCTATTGCGTGATTGAGTTCCATGCTGCCAGAAATCGGTCGGCCTCCGCGTGGTCGGTGACGGTGATGCACGCGCCCTCGGGGAAGGCCCGAATGAGTAACCCCTGGTCGGCGAGCTGTTGCGCTAATGTGGTGGCGGTTTCGGCGGTTTGGTGGGGAGCCATACGAAATTGGCTTCCGGACGGTATGGCGCAATGGCTCAGGCCACCGGTCGCGCCTCGCTCACGGTTTCGTTCGTGCGTTCGAGCTGCGCCGCCCCCGCCAGAGCTGGCAATCGCCCCAGCCTGCGCGATCGGCACTCACCCCAAACGGGATCGCCACCTTATTGAGGCGCCGCAATGATCGCCCGGATTGCCGAAAGCGTACCCAACCTGCACTCCCGCCAGGCCGTACGCCTGAAAAACGTTCGCAGCGCCACCATCATTTTCATGCTTTACGACGACTTCCGTCCCCATTGGCGTGTCCTGGGTGCGCCTGGAAATTCAAAATAGGCCTCATCCAAAGGCCCACCAAGGTGGTGGGTGGCACTACCGCCATAAACTCTTCTGAACTCCCGTTTGGTGATGATGGGTGCCGGTGGGATTATTCCGGATTACACAAACACCAGCCGCTGTGGCCGGCGTGATCGCCGCCGCCAGAGGCCGGAAGATCCACGCGATGATCCGCCGTGGGCGTCACCCGGCCTCGGTGGCCCCCGCACCCGGGCAAAAATCGGGTACGCCTCAAAAGCTCCGCCAGGGAAACACCACCCTCATCCCCAGTTGTGCGGGTGATCTGCACCAACTGCTGCTGACACAGAGCCGACGACCCGCACCTACCGCTAACCTGTTCGGGGCGCAGCTCAGGTGCTTAGCGATGGCATGAACAAGATCCATGGCCCCATGTCGGGATAACGATTCGCCGTGGTAGCCGCCTCCGCCATGGCGGCCACCGCGGCCGGCAGTGGGGATGGGCTACTTCATTGCTGGAAAGCTTGAGTGCATCGGCCAGTCGCTTTCCCGGAACATATAGAGGGAATCTCCGATATGTCAGCACGTACTATCATGCAGCACATCATAATCCGCCCACCAGCCTGACGAGATCAGATGAGTTCAGATGAGGGCGGGGGTATATGCATAAAGCCAGCCTGTTTGTAACTAAAAACGTCCGTTGAGTAACATTACTCAAGATTCAAAAATTTGAATTGGAGACGTGCCAGAGCGGCCGAATGGGGCTCACTGCTAATGAGTTGTCCTCTTAACGGAGGACCGGAGGTTCAAATCCTCTCGTCTCCGCCACGCGCCCGTAGCTCAACGGATAGAGCATCTGACTACGGATCAGAAGGTTGGGGTTCTGAATCCCTCCGGGCGCACAGAAAGGAAAACCCAGTTAATATTATGCATTGGCCGGGGTTTTGGTATGGTGGGGAAGGGGCCCTGCTCCTGGCTGCAGGGACGAGGTTGTGGTGGGGTGAGGGGTCGAGTTGGGAATGGTTGGTCGCCTCTTTAGCATTGTGTGCAATGATGTGGATGAGGGCTGCATGTGTGTGCTGAAACTTGGTTTCCCGTTTTTATTGCTGTCGGTTCCCTGGGGGTTTGAACTGGTTTGCGTCAAACACCATGCTTAGAAACGATAGCAGGCTGTTTGTAGTGACGCTGCCGTCACTGCCCGTGCTTCATGTCTGCTAAGCATGGTGTTTGAGGTTTGTCGCCTAACCGCCCTGAATAATGACTCGCCCAGAACCAAAGACCATGCTTATCGGAGTTTGCTGCCCTAATGGTTGTGGTGGGGTGGGCTATACCCACATGCAGCACACTTGATAAGCATGGTTTTTCAGTCTTGGCGGCTGTCTTCTCCTGGATTTATGAGGTGCTATGCAAACAAACACCATGCTTAGGAACGTGTGCTGCATTGAAAAGTGCCGCTCGCTGTGGATTCGCTGCATGTGTTCTAAGCATGGTCTTTCAAATCTACCACCCCAAATCCGCTAGGACGACAGTTCGTCCAGAACCGAAAACCATGCTTATCGGATTTTGCTGTCCCAGCGGCTGCGGTGCTCTGTACTAGGGCCACCTGGGTAGCAAATGTTCTAAGCATGAGTGTTTGCGGATCCATGGTCCTAAACCCCAGGAGCTGGCGCGCGCCCACGGGAGAAGAACCATGCTTAGAACAAATGCAGCCGGTGGCTGACGCAGGTGAACCGTTGGCAGCGCACCTGCTAAGCATGGTTTTTCGTTTTTGGGGTGTGCTGGCTCTTGGGGGATTTGAAGTGCCGTCGGCGGGAATCCGAGCTTAGCAAGTATGCTGCCGCGGTGCTTGTGGGGTAGCAGATTGGATAAGCATGGTCTTTGGTTGTGGGTGGAGGAATTCCCAGGAGGTGCCTGGCGGTGAGAATAGAAACCATGCTTAGAAACATGTGCTGCCGCTGGGGTTGGAGAGCTGAGCCACCGGCAGGTTGCCGGGTTGGCGGCCCTGAGCGCCGGGGTGATGAGGGACGGCCGGGAGGGCGTCGCAAAGCGGGCGGGAAGCGAGTGCGGGCAGCGGAGAGCGTTTTCTCAACTTAGTTTATGCAAACCTAAAGCTCCACGAGGGATAATTTATAGCCTAACCCTAGGAGACCATTACCACACAAAATTTTTCGAGCTTCCCAAAGCCTCGCTATCCTAGAGTACATACAGCCCATAAATCCAACCACCCTCTTCAAACGGATTTGAGTACCTAATGTCCGTCTCTGCTACCGTTACCACATCCCGTTCGCTGCTCTCCGAAGGCAACGCCGCCGCACTCGCCGCACTCCGCGACGCCCTCGGCAGCGGCGCCGCCGTCAGCGACCGGGAACTCGACCGCATGGCCCTCGCGGTCGACGCATCCCATCACCTGCACGCCCCCGACGCCGTGATGCGGGCCCGATCCGCCGCCGACGTGGGCATCGCCATGCGGGTCGCCGCCCAAATGAACTGGCCGCTCACCTTCCGCTGGCGGCGGCAGCCCAGCCCTGTAGCGGCCAGGCCCTCTCCGAAGGGCTCACCGTGGACGCCCGCCGGCACTCCGCAACATGGAAGTCCTCGACGATGGCCGCCGCGTGCGTGTGCAACCCGCCTCACCGTCACCAGGTCAACACCGCGCTGGCCCGCTACGGCGCAAACTGGGGCCTGACCCGGCATCATCAATCGCCTGCACCATCGGCGGCATGGATTGCCAACAACTCATCCGGCACTGACCTGCGGCACTACCGCCAACGCCTACCGCACCCTGGAATCCATGACCATCGCCCTCCCCAGCGGCACCGTGGTCAACACCGCCGACCCCAACGCCGACGACATCCCTGCGCTCGCACGAGCCCGAACTGTCGGCGTGCTCGAACGACTCGCGACACCCTCCGCGGCGACAAATACCGTGCCGACATCGAACGCCGCTACGCCATCAAAAACACCATGGGCTACGGCATTAACTCGTTTCTCGACTACGACACACCAGCAAAAATCCTCGAACACCTCATGATCGGGTCCGAAGGCACCCTGGGCTTCGTCGCCGAAGCAATCTTCCGCACCGTCCCTGTGCCCCGAGCGCACCGCCACCGGCCTGCTCATGTTCGACTCGCTCGACGCCGCCACCGAAGCCCTGCCGCAAATCGTGTACTCCGGCGCCGAAGTCGTTGAGCTTATCGACGCCGCCTCCATCCGGGCAATGGCCCTGACGCATCCCTCCGTCCTCCCCAAGGGCTTCAAGGGTGGGCGAACACGCCTCCCTGCTCGTCGAATACCAGGCCATGGACGACGACGGCATCGCCGAACGCATCGCCACCGGCGAAAAAACCTTCGCTCAACTCGGTGGGCTCTCCACCCCACCTGAAATGACCGGCGACGTCAAACGCCGCAACCAAATGTGGGTCGCGCAACGGACTCTACACCAAGATCATGCGCAACCGCCCCTCAGGGCACCATGGCCCTGCTGGAAGACATTGCCGTCCCCATGGAAAAAGCTCGGCGGAGTCTGCGCCCGACCTGCCAGAACTCTTCGACAAACACCACTATGACGGCGCCGTCATCTTCGGGACACGCCAAATACGGCAACATCCACTTCCTCGTCACCGAGGACTTTCGCCGGCGAAGAATCCCTCAACCGCTACGACCAATTCACCGAAGACATGGTGGACCTCGTGCTCCGGGAACAAGGCACCCTCAAGCGCCGAGCACGGCACCGGCCGAATCATGTCCCCCTCGTGCAACGCCAATACGGTGACGACCTCTACCAAGCCATGGTTGACGTCAAAAACGCCTGCGACCCCAACCGGATCCTCAACCCGGCACCATCATCACCGATGACCCGCAGCTGCACCTCAAATACATCAAACCCACCGAAACCGTCCGAGACATCATCGACGACTGCGTGGAATGCGGTTACTGCGAACCCGTCTGCCCCTCCCAACACCTGACCACCACACCCCGGCAGCGGATCGTCATCCAACGCGCCATCGCCGCCTGCGAAGCCTCCGGGCGCCTGATGACCTGGCGGAACGGCTCAAGGCCCAAGAGGTATACGATGTGGTCCAAACCTGTGCCGTGGATGGTATGTGCCAGATCCGCCTGCCCGGTGAAGATCAACACCGGTGACCTGATCCGGGCAAAGCGCCGGGAAACCCAGAGCGAAACCCTGACAAGGGCTGGAAAGTCGCCGCCGAGCACTGGGACATGCTCCTGCGGAGCGCGTCGGTAGAGCATGCATAGGCGCATGCGCTGCCAACCGCACCGTTGCGCGGCATGCTGGGCATCGCCCGCAAAGTGACCAGCGACGATATCGTGCCCACCCTCACCAAGGAAATGCCGGGTGGCGGGAAGCTGCGCACGGTGCAGCCGGCGCCAAACCCGGACGCGATCTTCCTGCCGGCCTGCGTGGGCTCCATGTTTAAGACCGACCATGCCTGCGGGCAGGGCGTTGAGGCGGCCGTTCGGCAACTTGCTGCCGTTGCGGGGCGCACGCTCAGCACTCCGCAGGGTGTGCGGGATCTCTGCTGCGGCACCCCTGGAAGTCGAAGGGGCTGGCGCAAGGCCATGAGGTGATGAAGAACAAACTCACAAAGTGGGTGGTGGACAACACCCTCAAACGGGCAAACTCCCCTGGTGTGCGACAACGTGTCCTGCACCGAAGGCATCATTATCGCCCTGGAAAACGCCGGGGTGACCGGAATCACCGTGATGGATGCCACGGAATGGGTGGCAACGAATGTGGCCCCTATGCTGCCGCCGGTGATTCGGGCCCGCAAAGCCGCGGTGCACCCAACCCTGTTCCTCCACGCACCTGGGGGTCAACTGACGCCCCTCATGATGCTCGCCGGGCTCGTTGCCGAAGAGTGCGTGGTTCCAATGGGTGGCGGTGCTGCGGTTTCGCCGGCGACCGGGGCATGCTCCACGAAGAGCTCACCGCCACCGCCACCCGCGACGAGGCCCGCTCGGTCCGCAACGATGACTTCGACCTGTTCCTCTCCTGCAACCGGACCTGCGAAATCGGCACGACCCGCGCCACCGGGAAGAAATACGTCCATGTGCTGGAAGAGACTAGCTGCCCGCGTCGCCGAATAATCCGCTTTACGACGACGCTACGACGGAGAGCCCTGGGCCCACGCCACGCGCTGAGCCCGGGCTTCCTCGCTGTTTCCGCTGTTCAGGGGCCTGGCCATGGGCTGGGGATGGCTGTGTGACGGTGAGCGGGGCAGTGGGGTGGGACTGCATATGTTCTAAGCTATGGTTTCTATTCTGAGGGGCGTGTCGGCTCCTGGGATTTGGGGTGGTGGATCTGAAAGACCATGCTTAGCGGGTGTGCTGTTTTATATTGATAGGGAGGAACCTGGCCTAAAACCCATAGTGGCTGGGTAGCAGGTTAGATAAGCATGGTGTTTGGCTATGGCTGATAGATGTCCAGGGGATATCAGGCCGCTAAATGGAAACCATGCTTATCAGGTTTGCTGCTTTGTTGTGTGGTAGATATTCCGGGCTGGGCTGCGAGAACCGTGAGGCAGCAGATTGTCTAAGCATGGTCTTTCCCGGATGAGCGTGTGGGTCCCAGCTGGATTTTAGGGGCGACAAATCTCAAAGACCATGCTTATCAGACATGAAGCCTTTATCCATTCCGTTTGGTGGCGCAAGTGCTAAGCCGCAAAAATCGTCTTTCGATGTCCCCAGGAATCCGTTGCTTGAACGAAACCAAGCTTAGGAAAAGTGCTGCCGATAACCCTCAGGTGGAGCTGCACATGTTCTACGCATGGTCTTTCTCTGGCAGGTGCTTTGGCTCAGGGGATTTGGAACAGTGGATCTGAAAGACCATGCTTAGCGTGTGTGTGCATGACGGTACTTTGGGGCAGATTATCTAAGCATGGTTTTTCATTCTGGAGGTACGTCGGTGCCTGCAGGTTGAACTGTCGCCAATAGAAAGTCCAAGCTTAGAACATGTGCTGGTGCTGGACCGTCTGTGTGTCTGACTGCTGTACATGTTCTAAGCATGGTTTTTCCCGATTGTGCATATGACTCTGCAGATTTGGGATGAGGGAAATCTCAAAGACCATGCTTATCAAGTCTGCTGCAGGTTGGCGTGGCGTGGTGGTGCTCGGTGCATGGCTAGGACCTGGTGGTGGAGGTCCCTCCACCTGGATCACCAGAATTGTGGTTGCTCTAGGCGCAAAGGTTGTAACCAGGTAATTTGGCTGATTGGTGGTAGCGGTGTAACATTCAATCGCAGTGAAAAATTTCATCATGCGCCCGTAGCTCAATCGGATAGAGCATCTGACTACGGATCAGAAGGTTGGGGTCTCAGATCCCTCCGGGCGTACAAAGGAAAAACCCCAGTGAGCAGCGCTGTCGACTGGGGTTTTTACCGTGCTTTGCAGCCCTATTATTCGGTCTTCGCAATGTGTTTGCCGATGGTCGCTAGTGCATTCCAAATGCAGGCAAGAACAACGATGACCAGCGAGATTCCAGAGATCATGAAGTCAGATGATGTCGTCAGGCCCGAAGTCTCCAGTGGCGAGGAACCCCAGCAGGCTGACAATGAAAACCGCAATGCCCTAAGCCCGCAATCACCTTGGCAATGATTTGCTGCCTACTAAAAGACACCGACGCCGGTACCTGAAATAATGACGGTTGCGCAGGCGGCGTCGGGGGTTGCTGTGCGTATTCCTGAGGCTGAGGCTGTGGTTGAGTTGCTGGTATTGGTATTGTGGAAAGTCTTGTGGCTGTTAGATGGTGCGTCGTCATAAGTTTCTCCTTTTCCGTGATGATGGTTGGGGCCAGGGAGGGCGTCGTAAAGCGAAGATATAATGGTATGGTTCAGCGTCAAACCAACATCAGACGACTGCCACATCACCAGCGAATCTGCCGCGGGCCACCCAGGGCGTGGACTTCGGCAGAGACGGCGGCTCCGGCGACCAACCCGTTTTCGCAGCTCAGGCCGGGCTCGTAACCCACGCCGGTGCTGCGCAAAGGATTCGGCGGACCTGCGCCCGCAGGCTGGATCGTGATCGACCATCCCCACCGCGGCAGGCAGCGGCACCACCGTCTACGGCAGCATCATCGCCGAAGTCGCGGAAGGCGAGTGGGTGCGTGCCGGCCAACGCATCGCCCGCATCAACCCCTGACCCTACACACCAACGGCGGCACCGCGCCCCACCTGCACTTCAAGTACACCCATTTGTGTGCAGCCCGGCTCGCAAATCGACCCTGTTGCTTGGCTTGACGACGCCCCGCGCCGACCCTCGCGCAAAGTAACCCGCCCAATCTGCTACGGTGTGGACCTCTCCAACCACCAGCCGGACATCAACCTGAAGACCATAGCCGAAGAAGATTTCGAATTTGCCATCCTCAAGGCCACGGAGGGAACCTGGCTGGATCCCTGCTTCCAACAGCACTATTCCGCAGCCTGGGAGGCTGGCTCCACACCGCGGCCTATGCGTACGTACGTTCGGAAACCAGCCCGCAGGAGCACGCCGACGCCCTCGATAATGTCGTTCAGCCGCCGCCAGCGACATGAGCGTACCCATCTGCCTCGACATCGAATCGGGCTCCGCACGGACCCTGACCATTGGCGGGCCATCACTGACGAGTTCACCAGCCGAGGCTACTCAGGTCATCCTCACCCTACCTGCCCCGCTGGTATTGGCAGCAGGTCGGCAGCCCCGATCTTGCTGACACCGGCCTGCCGCCCCTGTGGTCCTCCTCACTATGTCGAACCCCAGCAGGGATACGCCTCCGCCATTTACCAACGGGCCGGTACTGCGGGTGGCGCAGCTACGGCGGGCTACTTGTTGACCTGTGGCAGTTTCTCTCCGAGGCCACGGTTGCCGGTCACGCCATCGATGTCAACGCCTACCTGGGGATCCCCGCGACCTGTTCCGGGTGAGGGCTGATCCGGGCGTTGCAGGGTCAGCTGGGCTGGTGCCGGGGTGACGCGGGCACCCGCCGCCGAGCACCCGCGGTACCACCCCAGCGTCACCACAGCCCGCGCCCGCGCCTACACCACCTCGATGCGGGCCCCGTGTTTTCCGCCCTGGATCAGCTGATTCACCCACTGCGGGCCGCCCGGGTGCAGCCGAAACACCGGCCGATTCTGAAATATGCGTCGGGCTCACCGACTGCTCCTTATTCAACCCCGACCCTAGCCTCGAGATCGAATACGCGAGCGATAGCCGTTGTCCACGAGGTCCGCGAGCGAGGATTGTCCATGAGGAGATGATCCCGGGCGTCGTTAGGCAAACGCAATACGTAACGCTTCCA